>VAPK010833741.1_pt1 | contig 15851 bp, 9 predicted proteins | sample 3395031 | NCBI WGS metagenome assembly VAPK01 (sample SAMN08290443, study PRJNA428436) | hydrothermal vent metagenome | isolation source: Deep-sea hydrothermal vent chimney 1 | place: Pacific Ocean: Juan De Fuca Ridge
ACATGGCCGCAACCGTTTACTCGCAACTCAGCATGTGGGACCGGGCATGGACATTGATTGAGCGGGCAGATGAGCTGCAGCCCAATGTTCCCGTTGTAATGGCACACAAAGCTCAATGCGCCCTGAGCATCGGAAAAATCGATGAGGCGAAGAGCATTTATCAGCGTTTGCTTCAGCAACAGCCAAACCACCAACGCAACCACTACCAGCTGTCCCGGCTGGAAATCGCAAAAGATGATGAACACATACAGCAGATGTTGCAGGTTCTGAATTCAAATGGACTGCCGCCGCGAGGAAATATTTTTCTCTATTACGCGCTTGGTAAAGAGTACGAAGACCTTGAGCGCTGGGATGAGTCTTTTCGAAATTATAAATTGGCGGGGGATGCGGCAGCGACTGCTGCTAACCATGATATTCAGAATGAATTGGACTTTATCGACACTATTATCGAGGTCTGCGATGAACCGTGGCTTACATCTAAGCCGCAATCGCAGCGGTTTGACAAGACCCCGATTTTCATCGTCGGGTTACCGCGCACGGGGACGACGTTGGTTGAGAGGATTATTTCGTCGCATTCCGAAGTCGAAAGTATTGGTGAAACGCTGGCAATCGAAAATATCCTGCGCGGTGGCGAAGGCCGGGTAGGTGAGATAGGCATGGAAACTTTTCGTGCCGCAGCGAGTATAGATGTGGGCGTCATGGCAAGAGACTATCTCGGTGCGGTCGACTACATGCTTGGTGACAAGCCAATGTTCGTGGAAAAGTACACTTACAATTATCTGTACCTGGGTTTCATCGCCAAAGCATTTCCCGATGCTGCAATCATTCATCTGCAAAGAAACCCGTTGGATGCATGTTTTTCGATGTACAAACAACCATTCTTCAGTTTCGCATTTACGCTGGATGACCTGGCACGATACTACCCGGCGTATGATCGCCTGATGAGTCATTGGCGTCAGACAATTGGTGACCGCCTTATCGAGGTTTCTTATGAGGATCTCGTAAAGAATCCGGAAATCGAGACGCGTCAGCTCATCGGTAAACTCGGGCTGAAATTTGAAAGTGCCTGCCTGAATTTTGACAAGAATACCGCGCCAAGCGCGACAGCGAGCTCCGCACAAATCCGCGAGAAGATCCATTCGCGATCCGTGAACCGATGGAGTAAATTCGAAAAGCACCTGATTCTTCTGCGGGACAAATTACGTGACGTCGGTATAGACGCGTAGATGCCTGCTCGCACGACGGCCCGCCGCATGAGGTACAACGAATGTCCCGGTATAACTGGCCAGTCCGAACTCCAATACGGTGTAGTCTTTACGGAATGTACCGTTAATCAACGGGCTCGTTCCACTGCACGCGGCGCAATTCAGACTAAGGGTTCGGTTTTATTGGTTGCTCTACCAAATTTAGACAATATGGCGATCCGATGTGTGACAGATTATTCTTGATTTACTCTGGATATTTTCAGCAGAACGAAAACGAGCGGCGAAATCGAGCGAAATCGAGGACACCCATCAGATCGAGAGGGGCCGAAATCGAGAGAGGCGAAATCGAGGACACCCATTAGATCGAGGACGACAAACTGAGGGCGCGTATTGATTTCGAGTTCGTTTCTGTGTGGAAGGCCGAGAAATGAAAAACCAGAGTTTCATGAGTATCCCGGAATTGGTCGTGACTACGATCTGAACGGCAATCGCAACTGGAGCGAGCGCAACAGCCGTCAGGCGACGATATCTGTTACTCGGTGTTGTTGACGAGAATTGCTGCGGTTTTGCCATCCAGCGTCAGGCGAATATGCTGATTGCTCGACTCGTAGATCTCGTCATGCAGAAGATCCCGGATTTCACTTCGCGCAGCCGTCGGTAACGGGACACGAATCTGATGCGCGTCGTCGTCATTGTTCAGGATGACGATGACAAATTCGTCGTTTGTCTCTCGTGTGTAACCGTAGATATTTCGAGAATCGTCGATGATGGTCGATGTAAACGAGCCCGCGCGAAGCGCCGCATGACGGTTTCTTATCCGGATCAGTTTTTCATAGTGCGAATAGAGCTCTTCGTTGATTTCCACCGAGTCCGCAGCACGGCGTTTGCCGTCTGGCAGGAAGACTTCATCTGCATACTCGATGCCAGGCCAGATCATGGGTTTTCTGTTATCGGGATCATTCGCGCCCCACATTCCGACCTCGTCACCGTAGTAGATCATCGGTGCGCCGACGTAAGTCATCTGGAACACTACGAATAATTTCTGCAAGCGAAGGTCTTCTTCGGTCGGTTTGCGGACATCGTAGCCGCTATTGTCTTCCGACTTTGACTGGCCGAAATAGGTGCCCCAGTCACGAAAGTTACCGATACCCCGGTTCACGATGTGAGATCCGACGCGGTTGGAGTCGTGGCTGCCAAACAGGTTTTGCGTCACGTAGGCAACGCCTTGCGGATACAGCGTCCGCATGCCCGCCAGTTCCTTATCGAATTCGCTGGCGGTGATACTCGATGCGGGCGGGTCAAAGAAAAACTCCGCTGCCGTAAAGGCGAAATTGTAGTTCATCTCGCCATCGAACTCGTCGCCGAGCAGAAACGGTCGTACGTTTTCCGGTGTATCGACGATCTCAGCGGTGAGGTAGGCATCCGGGTTGATAGACTTGACCAGTTTGCGCCAGTCCTTCCAGAAGTTGTGGTGCACGTTAAACGCAACGTCGAGCCGCCAGCCGTCGATGCCGTGCTCCCTGCCCAGTCCCTTCGGATTCATCCAGCGCCGCGTCGCGGCGAACACGTAGTCGCGCGGGCCGGTGACCAGCCCGTTCTCGTCTTCGCGAAATTCCGGCAGGGATTTGACGCCAAACCAACCCTGATAGTCGAACTTGCTGCCTTGTTGTTCGTCGTCGAACGAGAATACGGTAAACCAGTCCTTGTAGGCCGATGCGCGTTGTCTTTCGCGCAAGTCCCGGAATGCGAAACTGTTGATACCCATGTGATTGAACACACCGTCAAAGATAATCCGGATACCGCGTTCATGTGCCTCGCGAATCATTGTCAATGCCAGCTCATCCGCCTGCGTCCAGACCCAGCTGGCGGGGTCCAGCGGGTCTTCTGCGGCCATCAGGCGCCGGTCACCTGCCGGGTCCGGCCCGAAGTTCGGGTCGATGTGGTGATAGCTGGCCGCATCGTACTTGTGCAAAGACGGTGAATCGAACACCGGATTCAGGTAGATAGCAGTGATACCGAGTTCATGCAGATAGTCGAGTTTGTCGATGACGCCCTGCAGATCTCCGCCGTAGCGACGTCGTAGCAGGTGCTTCCAGAGTTCTGCCTCGCCGTTCGTCCGTTCGTAGTCCTGCAATTCATACCAATCGCTTCCCCAGGGATGGACGCGCCAGGCGATAGGTGGTTCAGCCGGATCGGCGCCGACGAGGTCGCTTACACCCGGATCGTTGGACGGGTCGCCGTTACGAAACCGTTCCGGAAATATCTGGTACCAGACGACATGCTTCGCCCATTGCGGCACGAATTCACGGTTTGCCGTTTGCGTAAGTGGTGACGCACAGGCGAGCAGACTCAACGTGAGCGAAAGCAACAGGAAATGCTTCATTATAGAACCTCAATCGGACGCTAGCATGTGCCACTTTATCGCGCAGTATCGGTGTCGGCAACCGGGCCGGGATGCGTGGTCGGTCGTTTTGGGCTACGCTGTGCGAACGATAGTCTTGTAACTGTCTATCCTGATACCCGTTACCGGGTATCAGGATAGACAGACTACGAAGAAGGACTAATTGCAATTTGCCAAGCCGTTAATCCAGTTCGACAACAACGCAATACCCTCCGCATCCACTTCATTAGAGCCTAACGGTGGCATGCCAAAACTGTCCCGGCGTGCGGTACGCTCAATCAACAGAGAACGACCGGCGTCTCCCGGCGCAATCAGCCTTGCGTTCATTACGCCAAGATTGCCGTGCTGTGGCATGACGTCGCAGCTTGCTGTGTCGGCAAGCAATGTCGTGTAACGCAAATCCATTGTTGAGGGCGTCGGGCCACCCGGCCGATGGCACTGTGCGCAGTTGGTGTGCAGGTAAGCGCGTGCGCGCTCGTCGAGACTTGCACTGGTATCCGCCGGATCAGTCAGAGCCGGCAGCCCGGACGCCGGCCCAGGCAGCGGTGTGGTGAACATCGTAACGGCATCAAGTGTTTCCAGCTGATTTGCCGTTCGTCCTGTGGACGGATAGGTGAAATCCCGGTTTAACTGGGCGGTCTCAGGTCCGAGTGCAAAACCCGCCGCGCTGGTGTGGCACTGCATACATTGCCCCTCGGAAGGAAAGATCCAGTCCTGACCGTCGATCAGAACAGTCTTGCCACCTTGTACGCGTGTCGCTTCTGTCTGCAGAGCGTTCCATTCATAGCTGTAGCCCGCCCAGACGCCATCGGGATGGCGCATCAGATGACGCGTCTCGATGAGGTTTCCGTTCAGCCGAAAATTCTTGATCAGCACCGTACCGTTCGGAAATTGCCAATCGTCGCTGCCATCGCGGGTTATTGTCGTGCCGTTGGGCAATCCGGCAAGACGTTCTTTTGGCACGCCGTCTGACCAGAACGGGGCGTTAATGTCGTAGGGTACGAGCCCTGCATACGGGGCAGTAATGTCTGCCGGATCAACACAGCCACTGTTGGATAACAGCGCCGGAATGGTATCGGGCACGGGTGTACCCGCGGGCTGAATCATGAACAATCGGGAGTTGTTAAAGTCAGTGAAATAAAGTTCGCTGTCTTCATCGACGCCGAACGAGGTCGGACCGGAATTGGTATCGACCAGTTCGTCGTTGGTGTAGCCACCTTGTCCGTCCGGCTGCAATGCCCAGAAGCGGCCGGTGACGAAGTCCGCAAAAACGTACTTCCCGATTAGTGCGGGAATCGCCGTACCCCGATAGACATGCCCACCGGTAATAGAGGACCCCAAGGCAGGGCTGTAATCGGTAACCGGGTCGACAAACCCACCAGCGGCGCAGCCTGCGGTATTAAAATCGATATTGCCTTCCCGACAACGCCAGCCATAGTTGCCGCCGAGTTCGATCAGGTCGACCTCTTCGCGGGCATCCTGACCGACATCGGCGGCCCATAACTCACCGGTGGCGGCATCGAAGCTCCAGCGCCAGGGATTTCTAAGGCCCCAGGCAAAGATCTCCGGGCAATCGTTGGCGTTCAAACCCGGGCCGCAAAGCGGATTCCCAGCGAAAGGGTTGTCTGTCGGTATGTTGTAGGGATTGGCGCCGGGCCCGTTCACGTCAAGGCGCAGCATCGAACCCAGTAGTCGCGTGGTGTCCTGTGCGCGGTTGTTTGGATCTCCGCTACCGCCGCCATCACCCAAACCGATGTAGAGATAACCATCCGGCCCGAACTCGATATCGCCGCCGTTGTGGTTGTCGAAATCCTGATCAACCAGAATGATGATTTCCTCAACGGTACCGGCACCGGGTGTTGTTACGTCATCAAGAACGAATCGCGAGATAACCGAGCGCATCGCCGGACCGGTGTGATCGATTGTGTAAGAGAGAAAAATTTCGGGTGTCGCCGGGTAATCGGGATGAAAAGCCATGCCCAGCAGCCCGCCCTCAAAATTGTTACGAACCACGCCGGAAAGGTCCATATAGGTGGTGAGGGATGTGGCGCTGTCCGGATCAAAGCTCAGGAGTTGTCCGGTTTTTTGCAGCACGAACCAGCGCGGATTGGCAACGGGCTCGATCAACATCTTCGTAGGCTGGCTAATATTTGGCAGACCCGGAAACGGATCGACTACGGAAACACTGGCGCTCGATGTGGGACGTGCGGGTGCGACACAATTCTGATTGTCAGGGCGAGAATCGAGGCCCACGACTACGGCGCCATCGTCGTCAATGATCGTGCCGGTGGCTGACGCCGTCGCAATCGTCGCGTTACTCGCAGAGGAAAGCGTCACTGTGAACGTTTCGTCGGATTCATCAAGCACATCACCCTCAACGGTGATATCAATCATTTGATTCGTGGTGCCGGCGACAAACGTCAGTGTATCGCTGCGCGCAGTGTAATCACCGGGGGAAATTGCGGTGCCGTCGGCTGTCGCAAAGTCAACTGTAACCGAATCGGTTGAAGATGCTGACAAAGTCACCGGCAATGACACGATCACAGAACCGGCGTCACCCTCAGTGACGCTCGCGCCCGCAATCGAGACAGATGGTGGCGGTGGCGGTGGCGGAGGTGTTGGTGTCGTGCTTGTACTAGCCCCGCCGCCACAAGCCGAAGCACCAACCAAGAATACGCACAAAAACACGCGCGCAAAATACCGCTCCCTTCCGTTCATAACTTCGCCCAAGTGATCTCAATTCATTGTCTCATTTACAAACCGCGTTTCGACGCTGGTCGAATGCCGCGGCCGATCAGACTACCGACGCGTCGATCTGCCGTTCAGGCGTCGCAGCTTCGAACGCCGCGAGCTCGTTGCAGCGATCAACAGCCGCGACCAGTATCGGGTAATCCTCAAGCGGCACTTCGAAGCGGCGCGCGTTGTACATCTGCGGCACCAGCAGCGCGTCGGCCAGGCTCACCTTATCTCCAAAAACGTAGGGTCCGTCGCTCGCCAGCAGCTCAAGCGCCTTGAAACCTTCGTGTATCCAATGTCCGTACCAATGCGCAGTCGGGTCTGTGGCGAACTCCGACTTGATGTACTGCATAATTCTCAGGTTCAGGATCGGATGTATGTCGCAGGCAATGGCGTTGCAGAAGGCACGAACCTGACTGCGTAGTGGTTCGTCATCCGGCAGTAGTCGTACCTCCGGGTAAGCCTCTTCCAGATACTCAAGCATCGCCATCGACTGGCCGATCGCGATCTCGCCGTCCTCAAGGAATGGCACCAGCATTTGCGGGTTTTTCCGCCGATAGGCTTCCTTGCGATGTTCTGCAGTCCCGGGTGCCAGCGACACCGGCACTACCTCGTGATTGAGGCCCTTAAGATTCAGCGCGATGCGTACACGATACGCGGCAGAAGAGCGCCAATAGCTGTAGAGTTTAATGGGCATTAGCCCTCGTATTTGCGTACGAGTTGATCGATAGTGCCGAAGATCGACGCTCCGTTCGCATCGTTCATTTCGATTCGAATCCGGTCGCCGAAATTCATGAACGAAGTGCTCGGCTTGCCGTCGTTGATGGTTTCGATGGTACGGATTTCGGCGATACAGGAGTAGCCAACACCGCCATCGTCAATATGCTTGCCCGGACCGTCTTCCAGTTTGTTCGATACGGTACCCGAACCGATAACGCAGCCCGCGCACAACGGACGGGACTTCGCAGCGTGCGCAATGAGTTGGCCGAAGTCGAACGTCATGTCGATGCCGGCCTCCGGTTTGCCGATTAACCTGTCGTTAAGCGATGACAGCAGCGGCAAATGCACTTTGGCATCCGACCAACTGACACCGAGTTCATCGGGAGTTACCGCAACGGGCGAAAACGCACTCGAGGGTTTCGACTGGAAAAAACCGAAGCCTTTTCCCAGCTCACCCGGGATCAGGTTTCTCAGGGATACGTCGTTTACCAGCATGATCAGCTGAATGTGATCGACAGCGTTGGCCGCCGAGACGCCCATTGGCACGTCGTCCGTGATGATCGCAACTTCCGCTTCGAAGTCGATACCCCAGGCCTCGTCCGCCATCGGGATGTCGTCGCGCGGACCCAGGAAGGAGTCAGAACCGCCCTGGTACATGAGTGGGTCGGTCCAGAACGAGGCCGGCATATCAGCGCCGCGAGCCTTACGCACCAACTGGACGTGATTCACGTACGCTGAGCCGTCTGCCCATTGAAACGCGCGAGGCAACGGCGAGGCACAGGCCGATTGCTCGAAGACCTCTCCGCCACCGGCCTCAAGATCTGCAGCGATCGCCTCAAGAGCAGGGCGGGTATCGGACCAGTTGTCGAGCGCCGTTTGCATTGTCGCGGCTACGGTAGTGGCGGACGTGCAACGCGTTAAATCGGTGGATACAACAACGAGGCGACCGTCCCGGCCGTCTCGCAGGGATGCTAGTTTCATTTATGCGTCGCCTTTGAATTCCAGCTCGTGCAGCCACGCCGCGTGACGTGGTGCTTTCTTGGTTTGGCTCCATTCTTCCAGCATCGCCGGTGCGACGCGCTTTAGTTCATCGATTTGCTCTTCGGTTTGCGTGTTTGCAACCAGTTCGAGACGATGACCGTTAGGGTCGAAGAAGTAAATGGATTGAAAAATGCCATGATTTGTCGGGCCGATAACATTCAGACCTTCGGCCTCAGCGTGTTCCTTGGCTGATAACAGCGCCGGATAATCTGCGACTTCAAACGCGATGTGCTGCACCCAGGTCGGTGTATTGCGGTCGCGATCCATGTCGGGCTGCAGTGGCAGTTCGAAAAACGCCAGGATGTTGCCCATTCCCGCGTCGAGGAATACATGCATATAGGGATCGGGTTTCTTGATCGATGGAACCTTATCCTCGGCAAAGGCCAGCGTGAATTCCATGTTCAGCACGCGCTGATAGAATTCGACGGTTTCCTTCGCATCCTTGCATCGATAAGCAACGTGGTGAATTCGTTTCAGGTTCATTTTTCGTTCCCGTCATGGGCCCCGCCGACAACGCCGCGGGCGATCTGATCGCGCTCAATGGATTCAAACAGCGCTTTGAAATTACCTTCGCCGAAGCCATCGTCTCTCTTGCGCTGGATAAACTCAAAGAACGTGGGGCCCACCATATTCGCCGAAAATATCTGCAGTAGCAAGCGGGGTTCCTCGCCATCGGTCGTGCCGTCGAGAAGAATGCCTCGCGATTGCATGGCTTTGACAGGCTCGCCGTGACCCGGCAGACGCTCTTCGAGCATTTCGTAGTAAGCGGCGGGAGGCGGTGTCATGAACTCGATTCCCTGCTTTTGTAGTCGATCCCAGCACGCGTACAGGTCATCGCAGCCCAGTGCGATGTGCTGAATGCCTTCGCCGTTGAAATCCATCAGATATTCTTCGATCTGACCGATTCCTTGAGAGGCTTCTTCGTTGAGTGGGATACGAATACGTCCGTCGGGTGCCGTCATCGCCTTTGAGAACAGCCCCGTATGCTTTCCCTTGATATCGAAATACCGTATTTCGCGAAAGTTGAACAGTTTCTCGTAGTAGTCCGCCCAAAACTTCATGCGACCGCGGTAAACGTTGTGTGTCAGATGGTCAATGTCATAAAAACCGCAGCCTTCAGGGTTGCGGTCAACACCCTCGATAAAGTCGAAATCGATGTCGTAAATCGTTGAGCCTGTCTTGTAGCGGTCAATAAGGTACAAGGTCGCGCCGCCAATGCCCTTGATGGCCGGCAATCGCAATTCCATCGGCCCGGTCGGAATTTCGACCGGTTGCGCGCCCTGTTCAAGGGCACGCGAATAGGCGGTGTGTGCGTTCTTAACCCGGAATGCCATACCGCACGCGCAGGGGCCGTGTTCTTCTGCAAAGTAGTAGGCGTGACTGTTCTTTTCATGATTGATAATGAAGTTAATGCCACCCTGGCGCCAAAGACTGACGTCTTTCGAGCGATGGTGGGCGACTTCGGTGAAGCCGAGCAACGTGAACGCCGTTTCGAGCACGTCCGGTTCCGGCGATGCGAATTCGACGAACTCGAAGCCGTCGAGGCCCATGGGGTTATCAAACAAATCGGTCATTGTGCGGTCCTGCCTGCGACAAGGGGTTCCTGCAGTATGCGCGGATTTCTCAGGAAATGTGTCCAAAACGCGCTTATTCATTGAAAATGTTGGAGGAAGCGTTTCACATATTTGCAAAATTTGGTTATTATTTCCAGATGAATCTATCCACGGCCGACCGCCGCCTTCTCAATGCGCTGCAGCGTGATGCCAGTCGTAGTCAAAGCGATCTGGCAGAACTTGCGGGTATGTCCAGAACGTCGTGCTGGCGCCGTATTCGCGAGTTTGAGGAAGCGGGCCTTATTGAGGCTCAGGTGGCGATCCTCAACCCGAAGATCGCCGGGTTTAACATCCAGGTCCTGGTGCTGGTGGCGATGACAGAGCACACCGACGAGAATCGTGAGAGTTTCGAACGACACGTTTCGTTATTGCCGGAGGTGACCGAATGTTTCTCGGTATCGGGCGAGCGCGACTATGTGCTGCATGTACTGGTTGCGGATATGGATGCGTACAACGAATTCCTGAACGCGCGCCTGCTAAAGCACGCTGCGGTTCGTTCCGCGAGTTCAACGTTTGTGCTGCGACGTGTCAAGTATTCAACGGAGTTACCGTTGTAGAAGGGCGATGCTGCGACCGCCGAGCATCAGTGTACGATTTTCCAGAAGAGCGTCGTGTTTGTCGTCTGTCCGGAACGATAGCCGCCACTGGTGTACCGTCGGTGGCAGTCGTAGCGATGCCGCTTCTTGAGAGTTGTTGATGACAACAGCGATCGCCGACTCGGTACCGTCGAGGCGTTTCGCCATCATCAGCAATGAAAAAGCGCGATCTTCTGCCCACTGATCCGTACGCATTTCCTCTCCGTCGGCATTCAGCCAGCGAATATCGATATCGCCATCGTCCGTTGCTACGCTGCCGTGAATGTAGTCCTCGTGCCTTAGCAGTTTGGTTTCACGACGCAGCCCGATAAGGTCGCGAACCAGGTCTGTGAATTCGGGGTCGTCGCGCTGTGCCGACCAGTCCAGCCAGCCGATGCGATTGTCCTGCGCGTATGCGTTGTTGTTGCCGTACTGCGAGTTACCGAACTCGTCCCCCGCCAGCAACATCGGTGTGCCCTGCGAAAAAAACAGGCACGCGAGCATGTTCAGTCGTTGCTGTCGGCGCAATGCGCGCCGTTGTTCGTCGTTCGTTTCGCCTTCCTCGCCGTAGTGACAACTGTAGTTATGCTCGTGGCCATCACGATTGTGTTCGCCGTTTGCCTCGTTGTGTCGTTGCTCATAGCTGACGGTATCTTGCAGGGTAAAACCGTCGTGGCTGGCGATGAAGTTAACGCTGGCGAACGGTTGTCGGCCACTGTTTTCGAACACATCCGCCGAGCCGTGCAGGCGTCGCGCCATCACACCGCTCATGCCCGGGTCGCCACGCCAGAATTTTCGGGCAGTATCCCGGTACTTGTCGTTCCATTCGACCCATCGCGGTGGGAATCGCCCGAGCTGGTAGCCACCAGGGCCGGGATCCCAGGGCTCGGCGATGAGTTTAAGGTCGCGGAGTCGGGCATCGTTGCTGATTTTCACAAGCAGCGGATGCGTGGGTGAGAAACCATCGCCATGGCGGCCCAGCACAGTCGCGAGGTCAAAACGAAACCCGTCGACACCGACGACTTCGGCAAAATAGCCGAGACTGTCGAGAATGAGTTGTTGGACTCTTGGGTGATCGGCATTGATAGTATTGCCGCATCCGGTGTCGTTTACGTAGAGCGCGGGATTGTCGTGGTGAACGCGGTAGTAACTGAGGTTATCGATGCCACGAAAGGACAGACTGGGACCGTGAACATCGCCTTCCCCGGTATGGTTGTAAGCGACGTCAAGAATGACCTCAAGACCCGCGTCGTGAATCCCGCGAACCATGTCCTTGAGTTCCCGCAGCGGGTTTGCGCCACCGTAACGCGACATCGGTGCGAAAAAGCCGACGGTGTTATAGCCCCAAAAATTGCGCAGGTCTTGACGCGCAAGATGCTGTTCGTCGATAAACGTCTGAATCGGCATCAGTTCGATCGAGGTAACGCCCAGTGCCTTGATGTAGGCGAGTACATCGGCGTTGCGCATACCGGCGAATTTTCCGCGGTCAGCCGACGCTACGGCGGGGTGCTGCATCGTATAGCCGCGGACATTGCATTCGTAGAACACCGTGTCCTTCCACGGCACATGAGGGCGCCGGTGCTTCGGTTCGTCATCGTTACTGCATACGACGGAAAATGGCACCCAGGGCGCGTTGTCCTGCGTACATCGGGCCGCAACGTGTGCATCGTCGTGCAATTCGTAGTCGAATATTGCGTTATTCCAGGTGAGTTCGCCTTCGACGGACTTTGCGTACGGGTCCAGCATCAGCTTGGCCGGGTTGCAGCGCAGGCCCCGCTCGGGTGCCCACGGGCCGTGAATTCTAAACCCATAACGTTGACCGGCCCGGCAACCAGGAACGAAGTCATGCCAGACATCGTCATCACAGTTTGACAGAAACTGTTTCGCTGTTGGTTTCCCGGTCGTATCGAAAAAACACAACTCGACGTTGTCGGCCACGGACGAATAGATCGAGAAGTGCGTGCCCTCGGCAGATGGCGTCGAGCCAAGCTGCATCAGCGAGTGTCAACGGTGATCGGTTCGAGCCGCCAGATGTCGTCGTTGTAGTCGCGCATAGTGCGGTCGGTGGAGAAGCGACCCGATGCCGCAGTGTTGAGAATGCTCATTCTCGTCCAGTGCCGTGTATCGGCGTACGCGCTGGCGGCGGCTATCTGTGTATCGACGAAACCGCGGAAATCTGCCGCAGTCATCCACATGTCTGCGGCTTCCCGGATTGCCTGAGTGATAGCGTCCATCAGTCCGGGTTCGAAGCGGTTAAAATGCCCGCTCTCCAGCAGGTCCATGACGCGCAGGAAGTCGGTATCGCCGTTGATAATCGCCTGCGGGTCGTATTGGCCCCGTAACTCCTCGATCTCCTCCACGGTGAGGCCGAACAAGAAAAAGTTCTCGGCGCCAACGGCTTCGCGAATTTCGATATTGGCGCCATCCAGCGTACCGATCGTCAGAGCGCCGTTCATCATGAGTTTCATGTTTCCGGTACCGGATGCTTCCTTGCCCGCGGTAGAGATTTGTTCCGAGAGGTCGGCGGCCGGGCAGATCAACTCCATGGCTGAAACGTTGTAGTCCGGATAGAACACGAGCTGTAATCTGCCGTTCATCAGAGGATCGGAATTGATGACGCGAGCGACATTGCAAATGCACTTTATGATGTTCTTCGCCATCGCATATCCCGGCGCGGCTTTGCCCCCGATTATGATCGTACGCGGCACGATGTTTTCACCGTCACCTCGGCGGATGCGATCGTACAAGTGCACGGCATGCAGCAGGTTGAGCAGTTGCCGCTTATATTCGTGAATCCGCTTCACCTGCACATCGAACAGCGTGTCGGTTGATACTCGCACGCCGGTTCTGGTTTCAATGTCTGCGGCTAAACGTGCCTTGTTGTTCTGCTTTACCGACCGCCATTCCTTTTGAAACTCCGGATCGTCGGCAAATTCGACCAGTTTTTCGAGTTGCGACAACTCTGTTACCCAGTCGTGCCCGATTTTCCCGCTGATCAGGTCTGCGAGCTCGCGGTTGCAAGCGGCCAACCATCGCCGTTGAGTTACACCGTTGGTCTTATTGTTGAATTTATTCGGCCAATGCTCTGCGAAGTCACGGAACGGCCCCTGGCGTAACAGTTTTGAGTGCAGCGCTGCTACGCCGTTAACCGAGTAACTTCCGACGATGGCCAGGTGTGCCATACGCAGCATCGGATCGCTGCCTTCCTGAATAAGCGACATGCGCTGAATGCGTTCGTTATCGCCCGGCCAGCGTTGGCTGATCTCGGCGATGAAGCGTGCGTTGATTTCGTAGATGATGTCAAGAATGCGAGGCAACAAGCGGCGAAACAGCGATACCGGCCACACCTCCATTGCTTCGGGCAGCAGGGTGTGATTGGTGTAGGCCATCGTATTGCGCGTTATGTCCCACGCCTCGTCCCACGACAAACGATATTCGTCCATCAGTATTCGCATCAGCTCGGCAACGGCGACCGCCGGGTGTGTATCGTTTAGCTGAAAGCAGTTTTTCTCGGCAAATGCGGTGAAATCGTCGCCGTGGTGCGCTACCCAAAAACGCACGGTGTCCTGCAAGCTGGCGGATGCCAGGAAGTACTGCTGCCGGAGGCGCAATTCCAGGCCATTTTCCGTTTCGGCATTTGGATAGAGCACCATCGTGATATTTTCGGCAGCATTCTTTGATGCCACCGCATCCACGTAACTTCCGGCATTGAATTCTTCCAGATCAAACCCGTCGGTGGCAGATGCCGACCACAGCCGCAAGGTGTTGACGACGTTATTTCGATAGCCCGGTACCGGGATGTCGAACGGAATGGCCAGGACCTCTTGCGTGTCGAGCCACTGATGCCGCGTTATCCCTTCGTCGTCTGTGTAACTGGTGCTGCGACCGCCGAACTTGATGGTTTGCCGGTATTCGAAACGTTCTATTTCCCAGGGGAAACCCTCACGTAGCCAGGAATCCGGGTCTTCCACCTGATGACCGTTTTCGATTCGCTGGTGAAACATTCCGTACTGATAGCGAATGCCGTAGCCCAGCACCGGCAATGCCAGTGTTGCACAGCTGTCGAGGAAACATGCCGCCAGGCGCCCGAGTCCACCATTGCCAAGTCCGGCGTCCTTTTCACGGTCGTAGACGTCTTCAAGGTCAAGCCCAATGCGGTCAAGTGCTTCGGTAGTTTCGTTCTCGATACCCAGATTAAGCAGGGCGTTGCGCAGCATCCGGCCCATTAGAAACTCCAGAGACAGATACGACACGCGGCGATGGTCTTGCGCTTCCATCGCGTTGCGTGTCTTCCGCCATCGCTCCATTAGTCGATCACGCGCGGCGAAAACGACAGCCTGATAAAGATACGGTGTTTCGGCAGTGATCGTGCGGCGTCCCAGCATGCGACCAAAATAGTGCGAAAAGTCCTTCAGAATCGCATCCGCCGTCATCGGCAGATCTTTGCTCGGCGGCAATTGTGTGACAGCGGATTTCTTTTTGGATCTGGCAGGCATGCATCAAGCTCCGTTTTCAGGTTTCAGCATCACGGTTGTGAGGGCAGGCAGGTTCAGCAGTAGCGAGTCCGGTCTGTCGTTGTGCGGCACACCAGTGCTCGTTATTTCATCGTTGTATTTGCCGTTGCCGCCGAAACGCTCGCAATCCGTATTCAGGATTTCCAGGTAGTTACCACTTTGTGGAACACCGACTCGATAGTCGTACCGCACGACCGGCGTAAGATTGCATACCGCAATCACAAAGCCGCCGGTAACGTCGCGGCGCAGCCATGAAAGTACGCTATTGTCGCGGTCATTGCAGTCCAGCCACTCAAAGCCGCGTTGCTCGAAGTCAATTTCATGCAATGCCGGGGTATCACGGTATAGCTGATTCAGGTCGCGCATCAAATGCTGTACTCCCGCGTGCGGACTGCGCTCGAGTAAATGCCAGTCCAGAGACCGGTCATGATTCCACTCTCGTTTCTGTGCAAATTCGTTGCCCATGAACAGCAGTTTTTTTCCAGGAAGCGCGTACATCGCCGCGTAGCAGGCTCGCAGATTCGCAAACTGCTGCCACTCGTCGCCGGGCATGCGGCCGAGGATCGAACGTTTACCGTGCACAACTTCGTCGTGCGACAGCGGCAATACGAAGTTCTCGTCGAATGCGTAGATGAGTGCGAAGGTCATTTTATCGTGATGATGTTTGCGGTGGATCGGGTCTTCGGACATATAGGACAAGGTGTCGTTCATCCAACCCATGTTCCACTTATAGGTGAAACCCAGGCCACCGACATCCACCGGGCGCGACACACCGGGCCACGCAGTGGACTCCTCCGCGAAACTGTAAGCTCCTGCGGCGTGAATCTCACGGTTAAAACGCTGCAGAAATTTTACGGCTTCCAGGTTTTCATTGCCGCCGTGTTCGTTCGCAATCCACTCGCCGTCTTTTCGCGAATAGTCGAGGTATAACATCGAGGCGACGGCATCGACACGTATAGCATCGATGTGCAGTTCATTGATCCAGTACAGTGCGCTGCCAATCAGATAGTCGGCCACTTCACGCCGCCCGTAGTTGAAGATCAGAG
>VAPK010131940.1_pt1 | contig 15848 bp, 6 predicted proteins | sample 3395031 | NCBI WGS metagenome assembly VAPK01 (sample SAMN08290443, study PRJNA428436) | hydrothermal vent metagenome | isolation source: Deep-sea hydrothermal vent chimney 1 | place: Pacific Ocean: Juan De Fuca Ridge
TATTTAAAAACTTCGGTACTGCCATGGTGAAAACGGGTGATATGGAATTGGAGTTTGTTGGAGCAAGAAAGGAAAGCTATCAAAGCGATAGTAGAAAACCCGTAGTGGAAAACGGGACCTTGGAAGACGATCAAAAAAGAAGGGATTTCACCATAAATGCTTTGGCATTCTCGTTAAACGAAAAAGACTTCGGCAGCTTGTTGGATCCATTTGACGGTGTCTCTGATCTAGAAAAAAAAATTATCCGTACCCCTTTAGAACCGGGTATTACCTATTCAGATGATCCCTTGCGAATGATGCGCGCCATACGCTTTGCGACACAATTGGGTTTTACTATCAAATTAAGTTCTTTGCAGGCTATTGTTGAGAATAAAGAACGGATAAAAATAATATCAGAGGAACGTATTGTAGACGAACTTCATAAAATTTTAGCAAGCGAAAAACCCTCTATAGGTTTCTCACTTCTCCGAAAAACAGAACTATTACCTTATATACTACCTGAATTGGTAGCACTGCAAGGTATCGATGAAATAGAGGGCCAACGCCATAAAGACAACTTTTGGCACACGTTGGAAGTAGTCGATAATATTGCTACATCAACAGACAACCTATGGTTACGCTGGGCCGCCCTGTTACACGATATAGGAAAAGCACCCACAAAAAAGTTTCATATAAAACTGGGGTGGACCTTTCATGGCCATGAGTTCGTAGGAGCCAAAATGGTGTATAAACTATTTAAACGCCTGCGGATGCCCTTGAATGATAAAATGAAGTTTGTTCAAAAAATGGTCTTGATGAGCTCTAGGCCTATTGCCGTCTCTGAAAACCATGCCACCGATTCAGCAGTACGTCGACTGGTTTTTGACGCAGGCGACTATATTGAAGACCTCATGACCCTGTGCGAGGCCGACATTACCACAAAAAACCCAAAAAAGAAAAAAAAATACAAAAATAATTTCAAATTGGTTCGCCAAAAAATAGTGGAAGTAGAAGAACGCGACCACATCCGCAATTTTCAACCTCCTGTTTCTGGAGAGGAAATTATGCAGGCCTTCGACCTTAAACCATCCAAAGAAATCGGCATCATCAAAGATGCTATCAAAGAAGCCATTCTTGAAGGTGAGATCCCCAATGAACACGAGGCCGCCAAAAAGTTTATGCTCAAAAAGGGAATAGACCTTGGACTCGTAGTTCAGAAACTAGGTTAACCCTATATTAAAATCGATCGATCGTCGACCAGCACAGTTAAAAGTCCCCGCTCCCCTTGGAGAGGGGATTTAGGGTGAGGACATTTCACCATCAAAGAAGTCATTCTTGAAGATGAGATTCTCAATGAACACAAAGCCGCCAAAGGGTTTATGCTTATGAAAGGCGGTGAACTCGAGCTAGCTCCAAACCTCACTAATTAAATCAGACCCCCTCATTTTGTTCTTTGTAAGAAAATAGAGTGATTGTAGGTAAAAAAGAGCTCCCCTACAAAAACATGCATTTCACCGATGTTTTTCAAGGAACTCACAACATTTTTTTCTTCTTTTAACAGTTTCATTTCTATATTTGTTAAAATTTTAAGCATTTCATAGTCTTTTTAATACATTTTATCGTAAATAATACACTAACCAAAGCCCCCCGGTCATATGAAATATCTAACCTTTTCTACAATAACCATTAAACTATTGTCAACTCTTTCTATCCGAAACTATATTCTTTGTAGGGAAAATATTTTCCCATCTAAAAAAGTGTATTTCGTAGATGTTTTGCTAGAGACAAACAATGTTAATTTCATTGCTTTTTAACAGTACTCCAACTTTGCCCATTATACTATTTTTTAATAACTAACAATTTACCAATGAATAATCAATTAAGAACAGTACTCCTACTCGTATTTTCATTTTTCCTGCTTTCAGTGGCAAATGCGCAAATTGACGATAATAGGTACAAGGTTACCCTCAATCCCCAAGACCTTGGCACCTGTGGAGGTGCGAACAACTCATTAGAAGTAGTGACAATCTTGGGCAAAAATGCTACCTGTCATGCCTTTAGTATTACATTTACCTTGCCCACCGGGGTAGAATATGCTTCGGGATCGGCCAATATCACTTCTCAAACTGGTTCAGGTGACTTTACCGTTACAGAGGGTGGTACCCCTAACGCACCTATTTTCACCCTGCAGCGACCCAATGATGATAATTGGGCCGTTAACGATCAGGTGGTGCTTTCTTTTGAACGTTCTGCGGGTTGCGAAGCTGTACAGTTTCTCAATGCAAGCGGACTCTTCAAAGATGCACATACCATTGACTTCATTGATGCTTCAGGTGCCAAAACGGTATCTGATAACGACCTATCGATCTCATCGTACTCGCTTAATGCAGCATCATTGAGCATAGGCTCTATCTCAACTATCGATGCCAATGTGGGCGATTCTTATACTAGAAATGTGACGTTATCACAAGGAGGTAATGGCTGTACCAACACCCTTTCTTATTCTGTTGAATTGGGTACTGATGTTGATGATGTTTACTCACTATCTTACAACGGAACATTATTAAACCCATCGGCAACAAATGGTAACACCCTCTCTTATGACATCGATCTTGGCGCTGCTCCTTTTATAGGAGTTGGAAATGCAGATGGCTGTTTTGACAATGGTGAATCCATTATTTTTGAAGAATCTTTCAGGGTAGATGACTGTGTGAACACATCGATCATACACAATGCCTTTTGGGGCTGTAACGACGGGGAGACCTGCCAGGCAGCAGCGCCACAGACAGGCTCTTTGAACTTTGGCGCCAATGTACCTGATATAACCGTGACCAAAGTAGGAGGGCCTGCCAATACCGAGCTATGCAATGCGATTTCCTATACCGTGCGTATTGAAAACACAAACGCCGTAGCTGGTGCAATGGCTCTTGATGTCAACATCAATCTAGGTTTGGGCCATAATAGTTCTCCAATATCAACAGCATCTTCAAACCCTCTATGGGCATTCGATTACGAAAATACTAGAAGCGTGTCCAATTTCAGGTTTGGTAACAACCCCGCTTTCGCTACTATAACTTCTAATAGCGATGTATACGCAACAAGGGGATCAGGAAATACTGTTTCCATTCCACAGGACTTCTTTGGATCGGATCCAGATGGCATAGGAGTAGGGTTCGAAGATCTCGATAACGATGGTTTCTTTGATGATCTCGCTCCAGGGGCTTCAACAGAACTAACCTTTGATTTTGAAATTGACCCAAAATCAAATTGCGGTACTGGCCGCTTTGATTATATGACTTGGGAACATACTTATTTTGATGTGTTCTTCAAAGATCAGTGTAAGGGAGAACGCCTACCCGAAAGAATCGATCTCAACTACTTTAACATTATCAGGGATTATCAACAGATTACAGAGATCAATGCCCCTTCTGATATCGTTGACAATGAAAGTTTCAATATCAGCATTGCTCCTTCTCTATATGTGGGCGGTACAGGTGCTCCTTTTTGTAACGGATCTGCAATGCTATCAAACGATCAAAGTTCGGTATTTACCATTACCATTACCGTACCCAATGGCATGACATTGCAAGCGGGAGCACCTGTAGAATTTGCACAGACGGGAAACACTATCACCTACACCACTACCGAAATGTCGGGAACCTACTTTAATGAAAATGTAGATTTTCCCATTGATTTTTCTTGTGGCCCCAACGGTGTACAGTCCATACCCTATACTACCAGCTACTCTTGTACTGGCAATAGTGGATCCTGCTTTTTAGAAGATATTCATTGTGGTACCATAAATATTTACACCCATTGCCCTGGCGGTTGTTCAGGTCCTGGCATTACCAGTTTCGATGCTAATCGCTCGACTGCTGGATGGACGGATTCATCAATGAACACCCCCGTGGTACTGGACGCGAATGTTCACGAATTGAAAAAATACCTTGCTGGCGATACTATGACCCTTATTACTACTGCCAAGATAAACAATGCCAGTTTAGACAATCTTTATCTAGATGTTGATTACCATACCGCCTCTTTGGCTGCTGGTGGCCCTGATGTAATCTCGTTTGTAGATGGCACCATTACCATCAACGATATTTCAAGTGGCTCACAGAGTGGTGCGATAACAATAGCCCCTACCCAAGCTACCAATGGCTCAACAGATCATATACTCACCTTTGACCTCACCTCCTACCGTTCTATGATCAGTGGCACCTACGAATATGGCGAAGGGTTAGAGACTGATGAGATCACCTTAGAACTGAACTTTGTCTTTTCAAAAGATTTTAAGGATATAGACTATCACGAACTATCGTCTTTCAGGGGTGAATTCTACGCCTTTACAGATTACCCTGTCAATACAATGAAAATGTCTTGTGATACTTGGGGCGATCGCGCCTATTATTCACGACCAAGAATATATGGTAGTAACCAAGCTCAAAGTACCAACGGCTGTATGCCAGAAAATGGTATTCTATATTACACCCATAATATGGCACCCGCTGATATGTACCCTTCGGAGTACAGGCCTATGACCACCTGGATCCGTACTGTCGTTGATATTCCAGAAGGAGCTAGGTTTACGGGCAATATAACCTCTACCTCATTTAATGGTGCCTACTCAACGGCAACGGGCGAGTTTATAGCAACTGAGAACAATGGCCAGATTACTATTGAAAGAGGCCCAGGATTTGCAGATCAGGATCAAAGGGCATTGATCTATCCTAGGTTTAATGTTGAATTTACCGGCACCTGCTTATCGCCTGGTTCGGCCACTTATGATTACACCGTATTTTATAATGATTTTGCCTATGCCGACCCAACACCGACAAACTTCACCAATACGAACACATTTACCTATGCACAACCTACTTTTATTCTTCAATCACCCACTCCTACATTAAACGGAGCTAATTTTACGGCCGATTTTGATGTGACATTGAGCAATACCAGCCCACAAAATGTTGCCTTCAACTGGTTACAGCTCACAGTGCCAAACGGTTTGACCATTACAGGGGCGGTATCCTTAGACAACTTTGGTACAGAGACCCCGATCAACTATCACCTTGCACCAGGTTTCGCTTGGATCGAAGCAGGCTCCGTAGCTACCGGAGAGACCGCAAACATCAGATTCAAAGCTACCTACACCAATTGCAACGATTTAAGCGTTTTGGTAGAACATGGATGGGATTGCCAGGGCTACCCTGGATACCCCGATACCAATATCGACGTTTCTGATTTTCAAGCACTGAACACCTCTTGCTACCAAAGGTCCACCACCTTGACCCTACAACCTTTAGAGGCACAGATTCAATTAGACATTACCAATCAGCCCAATACCCCGCAAGATGTCTGTACCCCTTTTCATATAGAATTGGATATGATCAGCGCACAAGCGGCAGATCTTGTCTCTCCATACTTAGAATTTGTGATTCCTGGGGGACAAACTGCAATGACCATAGTATCAAGTGTTGAATACCCAAAAAATTCAGGGGATGTTCAACCCGTAACCATTACTATGGCTAATGGCCTAGCGAAAGTCAACCTGTTAGACCATACGGCCATTGCAAGTATCAACGGTATTGCGGGAAACCCTGCGGTAAATAGCCCAGATGCAAGAACCGCACATATTGATCTTGAACTACGAATGGAATGTGGTTTTATCTCCAATAGTCCCATTATCTTTAAAGGGTATGGTGAGAGTCCATGTGGCGATCTTGCCCTTGGTAACGGAACCCGAAAAGTATCAAATCCTCTAGAAGCCAATGGTGCCGTAGCACCGTACACAGCTTTAAGTACCATAAACCTACCCAATTTTGGCGCCCCGCTACAAGGCTGTGGTACACAAGAAACCATCAATATAGTAACTACCATTGGTGGTGGCACCACCGGAACCCAAGATTTTGGAAGGGTCATTTTAAGAAACGGTATAGAATTCGTGCCAGCGACTTTTGTGGCCAATGGCCCGAACACCGCTGTTTTTAATTCGGTAACTATCGTGGGAGACCACCAAGAAATTATTGTTGAATACCCTTCTGGAGTCAATAATACCGAAACAATCAGTTTTGATTTTGATATCATTACCCTAAATAACATTTGCGATGCAACAGGTGAGGTAAATATCATAAATTATGTAATATCCAACAGTATTGATTGTGGTGCGATGAACTGTGGAGACTTTGAAGTTGCAACGGGCTTTTCTTATGAAATACTTCCTCTAGAAAAACCAGTATTGGTAGGGTCTACTTCAAATGCAAACAGTTATTACACTACCAAACCAAATGGTGACTACGACTTTAACTTGTCATTCAACCTTGAAAACACAAGCAACGTAAACGCCATGGCTGCATATACGTATAACGTGTACTGCGCTGATGTCAATGGTGATATTATGGGCACTTCAATTGCCAATGGTACTACGAACAACCCAGTATCTGCTGGCGCAACAAGTAACCAACAGTTATCCTTTACAATTTCCAACCAACCATGTGGTAGTAACTCAGTGGTCATTGAAATGATACCTTCTGCTACCAACTGCCAATGTGAGCTAATACAATTTGTGCTACCCATTGAATCTGGTTCACCATTGAATCTTGACAATGACAATGACGGTATTCCCGACAATGTCGAGGCCTATAACGGTGACCATGACAATGATGGGATCCACGATTACGAAGATCCCGATTTTTGTACTCTCAATTTTCAAGGAGTAAACGGATGGGATTGTAGCACAATGGGCCTACCAGATCCGGATGCTGATTTAGACAACGATGGTACCCCCAACTATTTTGATGCCGATTTCCCCACTTGTGGAGGGTTGAATGCAGCAGGAATATGCACCAATTTTGATATCGATAATGATGGTGTTCCAAACCATTTGGATCTTGATGCCGACAATGATGGCATTACCGACTTGGTAGAAGTAGGTGGTACAACTACCACCAACCTATCAGATATCGATGGCGACGGATTAGTGGATATGTATGACAATGATGATACCGATGGTCCACAGGGCGCCTCTCCTTGTGCACCTCAAAGCAACTGTGTAAAAATCAATTCCACTTCAAACATCTTTGACACCAATGCCAACGGATTAACAAACAATAATAATGATATGGATGGTGACGGTTTTATGAACCCTTACGATCTCGATAGCGACAACGACGGTATACTCGATACCGTCGAAGCCCAACCTTTAGGAAGCTTTAATGCACCAGGGGCAATTGACCCCGCTACTGGTATTCCTGCCATTGGTAGTGATACCGATGGTATTGGTACTCCCGAAAATAACGATACCGATGGTAATCCTGATTATTTAGACACAGACTCCGATGGTGATGGTTGTGCCGATGCCGTAGAAGCAGCGGGCACGTTTACACCTGATGATCTTTCTATAGACAATAATTTGGCAAATACCTCAGCAGAAGTAGATACCAACGGTGTGCCCACAGTGGCTAACGGCGGCCAGGCCTCAACGACAGAAGTGATCGTTTCGGGTCCAGATGCCGATTTAGATGGCATTGCCGATGCCTGTGACCCCGTGTTCAATGATAACGACCAAGACGGTGTGGCCGATGCCGTAGATCTCGACAACGATAACGACGGTATAACAGATGTGGAAGAACTTGGAGAAGCCTATATCAACTTTCAACCTCCCTGTGCAGGAAACACCTTGAATTTTAGTGGTATCTTTACAGAAGAGCCTGGAGGAGATGGTAATATTGCCACCTTTTTACAAGGAGAAGTATTCCGTTTTCCAAATGTTTCTGTGGGTATTGATGCGTTGGTCACCATTGTTCAAACTTTCAATACCTCCATTCCGCTATTGGACGACAATACAACAGATCCAAATTCTTTTAAACCGCAAACCACATTTAATCTATCAAATGTTGGCGATCAAGCATTCACTGAATATAATTTTCAGTTCGTACAGGCTGGTACAGTCAATCCAGTAATCTTAGATGAGTTTTTTGTCAATTTTAATGATGTGGATGGTAATAACAATTATGGTGAACAAAACTGGTCCCAGAGCCCAGCAAGCTATACCACTAATGGCGTTACGGGCATATCTATTGAAAATCAAACGCATACACAATGGCTTATAGGAACCGCCGGTTCCGTAGAATTTCCTGGTGCATCCAATGCCAACCCTGAAGTGAATTTTAGTACCCGACATTTGTCAAAATCAAGTTATTCCATTCGCCTAGGTATCGTGGCTAGAGCAGTCAATACCTCTTTTACGGGAAGACAGCACAGTGTTGAGTTTGAATGCCTGACCAACTTTGTTAACCCCAGCACCTTCATAATCGATTTTGATGGGGACGGTATTCCCAACTACTTAGATCTTGATAGTGATAATGACGGTATTCTTGATGTTATAGAAGCAGGAGGTACTGATGATGATGGAGATGGTATCGCAGATGGTGCGGTAAATACAGTCAGCGGTATCCCGGCCTCGGCAGGAACAGGAACAAACCCAATAAATACCGATGGGACCGTCGGCCCCGATTATTTAGATATCGATGCCGATGACGATGGCATAGTCGATAATATAGAAGGACAACTTACAGGAGCGTACCAACCTCCCCTAATGGCAGACGATGACCAAGATGGTATCGACAACCAATATGATACCGACTTTGCCGGAAGCACACCTTTTACTGTTGAAAACACAGATGGTGACGCTTTGGAAGACTACAGAGACCTTGACTCAGATGACGATGGTATCAACGACCTTATAGAAGGGTGGGATACCGATGCAGATGGTACTCCCGAAACAATCCCCTCAGGTAACGATATCGATAACGATGGTCTTGACGATGCGTTCGATAGCGATACCGCTTCGCCCGAGCCTACAGGCGGACAAATTCATGACAGCTTTCCCGATGCACAACAACCAGGTGGAAATTTAGACTGGAGACAAGGGTTGGATCGTGACGGCGATGGCATCATGGACAATATTGATTTAGATAATGACAACGATGGCATACCGGATATCGTTGAAGGCTTTGCTGATTTAGATAATGATGGTATTTTAGATCGATATGACCTAGATTCTGATAATGATGGTATACCAGACATAATAGAAGCTGGTGGAACTGATGCCGATGGCGATGGCAAGGTCGATAATTTTACCGATATTGACAATGATGGCCTTCATGATCCGCTGGATAATTTGAATGGCGGAGCTTCAGGGCAAGAGGTGCTTAATGGCACACCACTACCAGATCTCGATTCAGATCTTGATGGTGTAAAGGATAGAATAGATCTTGATTCAGACAACGACGGTATTCCCGATGTACTCGAAGCTGGTGGAACCGATGATGATGGCGATGGTACAATCGATGGATTTACAGATGTTGACAACGACGGTTTCGCTGATAGTGTGGACACCGATGACAATACTACGCCTGCAGCATTGGACGGTACTGGAACATCCCTACCGGACATCAATTCCGATTCTGATGGTATTCCGGACCGATTGGATGTTGATTCAGATAACGACGGTCTTACCGATGTCTTTGAAGCAGGCGGAACAGATGCTGATAACGATGGAAGAATTGACAACTTTGCCGATAACGACAATGATGGTTTTGCTGACAGCGTTGATACGGATAACAATACCACCCCCATGGCATTGGATGGCCTTGGCACTCCCCTACCGAAAGATGATTTTGATAAAGACGGAAGACCCAACTATTTAGATATAGATTCTGACAACGATGGTATCACTGATACAACAGAAGCAGGAGGAACCGATTTAGATGGCAACGGGGAAATAGATGGCTTTGCCGACCCGAACGGTGATGGCTTCGATGATGCAACAGCTGCAAGTCCGTTATCCGTACCCAATACAGATGGTAATACAGGTGATGGCCCCGATTATTTAGATATCGATGCCGATGATGACGGAATACCCGATAACATTGAGGCACAACCAACGGCAACCTATGTTCAACCTAACGGAACATCTGCCCAAAACGGATTGGATACCGCCTATACTACCGGGTTTGTTCCTGAAGATACGGACGGAGACCTTATTCCAGATTATTTAGATCCAGATTCAGATAATGATGGAATCGATGATCTTACCGAAGGAGGTCGTGGAACATTAACAGGTGTTGATACCGATGGTGATGGTCTTGATGATGGCTTTGAAGGTGCAGACCTGAACGACCCTACCGATGTCAATGATGAAATCGATGATCCAACCGCATTACCAGATGTTCAAGTGGCCGGTGGTGATGTAGATTACCGACAGGGCCTTGATTCTGATGGTGATGGTGTATTGGACGATCAAGAAATCGCAGATGGTACGGATCCCAACGATCCCTGTGATTTTGAAATTGCTAGTATAACCGAACCTCAAGGTGGCAATTGGTTACTAGCCGATTGTGATGGTGATGGCGCGACTAACGAACAAGAAGTCGCCGATAATACCAATCCAGAAGATCCATGTGATTTCAATACGAGTAGTGTAACACTAGCACTATCAGGTGATTATTTGATTTCTGATTGCGATGGCGATGGCGTGACCAATGGCACGGAGATAACCGATGGCACAGATCCTGACGACCCCTGTGATTTCATGCAGGCGAATGTTACTTTGGACAGGTCAGGTGATTGGCTGTTGGCCGATTGCGACGGGGATCAGATTCCGAATGGTCAAGAATTGACGGATGGTACAGATCCTGACGACCCATGTAGTTCAAAGGGCGGTACACCACCAGCTGGCGTACCCTGTGATATAATCATAGAGACCGATCTGGTAAATCCGGGCGTGAACGAAGGTATATTCCGTATAACGAATATCGAATCGTATCCGAACAATACCGTAAGGATCTATAATCGATGGGGCGTACTTGTGTTCGAGACCAAAGGGTATGATAATGGTAGCAATGCGTTCCGTGGCATATCAAACGGAAGGGCGACCGTACAGAAGAGCGAGCAACTTCCAGTAGGTGTATACTTCTATATCATCGAGTATGTCAACCACGATGTGCCAAGCACCAAGTCAGGATATTTATATGTAAACCGTTAAACAAAACACCGATCAATAAAGCATAAAGATAAAACCATGAAAAAACTCATCATAACAATAGTGTTCTTTGTAACCTCGATCTGGGGTGTGGTAGCACAACAAGATGCACAATATACACAGTATATGTACAATACCTTGTCAGTCAACCCGGCATATGCTGGTTCAAGGGGCGTATTGAGCATCAATGCCCTACATAGATCACAATGGGTAGGTCTTGATGGTGCACCGACGACGCAGACCGTTAATTTCAATACCCCCATATCAAAAAGATCGGGTATTGGCCTTTCTATCGTAAACGATGAGATTGGTAACGGCACCAATCAAGATACGTATTTTGACGGGGTATATTCCTATACCATACCCACCTCTCGTACAGGCAAATTATCTTTCGGCATCAAGGCCGGTGGGCATTTGCTCAACCTTGATTTCACCAAACTCCAAAACTATAACAACGAGGCGAATACGGTAGGGCTGAGTAATATCGACAAAAAATTCTCACCCAATTTCGGTGCCGGGGTATATTACCATACCGATAAATTTTATGCCGGACTCTCGGTGCCAAATTTTTTAAAAACAGAGCATTTTGAGAACTCGACCTCGAGCGTTGCCCAAGAGCGTATGAATATTTACCTGATAACCGGCTATGTGTTCGACCTGAACCCCAACTTAAAATTCAAGCCTGCTGCTTTATTAAAAGCAGTACAGGGCGCACCTTTACAAATTGATCTTTCCGCTAACTTTATGTTGAGTGAGAAGTTCACTTTGGGTGCGGCTTACAGATGGGATGCGGCAGTAAGTGCACTCTTCGGTTTTCAGATAACCGATCAGTTCATGTTGGGCCTCGCCTATGACAGGGAGATTACCGAACTCGGAAATTCTACCTTTAACGATGGTTCTTTCGAAGTACTATTACGATACGAATTCCGTTCGCGTTACAAAAATGTGTTGACACCTAGATTCTTCTAAACTATATCAAAATGAACAAAAAAATAAAATATATTCTCTGCGGATCTCTAATGGCGTGTGCCCTAGTGACCGCCCAAAACAAAAAAAAGGAAAAGGCCGAAAAGAACTTTGATAGCTATGCCTATGCAGTTGCTATTGAAAACTATGAGGATCTTGTAGAAAAAGGCTATACTGACGAAGAAATCTATAAAAATCTTGGCGACGCCAATTACCAAAATGCCAATTACAGCGAAGCTGCCAACTGGTTCAGTAAACTTTTTAAACTAGAGGGGGCGACCATCGATGCGGAATATATGTACCGCTATGCACAATCGTTGAAATCATCGAAGGAATACCAGGCTTCCGATATTTGGATGCAAAAATTCCAGACGGCGAAGAACGCCGATGTGCGAGCAATCAAGATTGCCGCCAATCCGGATTATATGGGAAAAATAGAAAAACAATCCGGTAGGTACGATATCAAAAATCTAGCAATCAATTCCGCTGCCTCTGATTTCGCCCCAGCATTCTATGGCGAACAATTGATTTTCTCTACGGCACGAGATAGCGGTACAACCTCAAGGTACATCCATGAATGGAACAACCAGCCATTTTTGAACCTTTATAGTGCAAGCGCATCTTCAGATGGAGATTACAACAATGCAATAAAACTCGACAAGAACGCAAACAAAAAGACCCATGAGTCTTCAGCGATATATACAAAAGACGGTTCTACCGTATACTTTACCCGTAACAATTCTGAAAATGGTAATTTCTCTAGAGATGCCGAGGGTATCAGTAGATTGAAAATTTACCGTGCCGCGGTGCGAAATGGCACTTGGGCCAATATTGTAGAGCTTCCTTTCAACAGTGATGGTTATTCTGCAGCACACCCAGCATTGAGTTCTGATGAAAGTAAGTTGTACTTTGCCTCTGACATGGGGGGTACCGTTGGTCAATCTGATATTTTCGTAGTGAACATCAATAGCGACGGCAGTATAGGGGCTCCTGTAAATTTAGGCAATACCATAAATACAGAGGCCAGAGAGACCTTTCCTTTCGTGACAAACGATAATGTTCTCTATTTCGCCTCTGACGGGCATCCCGGTCTAGGAGGATTGGATATTTTTGCCGTGAACATAGAAGACATGGGCAACCTGAACATCTTAAATATCGGAAAACCCATCAACAGCGAGCAAGATGATTTTGCGTTTATCATCAATGACGAAACCAAAAAAGGCTTTTTCTCCTCAAACAGAGATGGTGGCCAAGGTAGTGACGACATCTACGGTTTTACAGAAAACGAAGAAATTGACCTAAGTTGTAAAACTGCTGTTGTAGGTGTGGTAAAAGACCAAGAAACGGGTGAACCCTTGATGGCCGCAAAAGTTTCGATATTCAATAGTGCAAACGAATTGATCGCCGAAACGGTATCAGGCGATGATGGCACTTTTACCCTTGACGGTGATTGTAAAGACGGAGACTATAAACTCGTTGTTACAAAAGACGATTACAACGATGGCGACAAAATGTTCGCTGTTGTGAGTGCAAACGACACTTCGGGTATTGAGATCGCCCTAGAAAAAACGGTAAAACAAGCCCCATTGGGTGTTGACTTGGTAGGTTTCCTCAATCTCAAACCCGTACATTTCGATCTTGACAAGGCCGAGATAAGACCTGATGCCTCGGTTACCATTATGAAGGTTCTTGAATATATGAAGGCATTTCCCAATGTCAAGATACAGGTGCAATCGCACACCGATGTCAAGGCAGGTAGTGGCTATAACGAAAAACTCTCTAAAAGAAGGGCTGATAATACAGTTGCTTACCTCATCGCAAACGGCGTGGATCCTTCTAGGGTTTCAGGTAAAGGTTTTGGAAAAACAAAACTGACCAACGAATGTAACACTAGGGAAAGTTGCCCTGACGAAAAACACGAAGAAAACAGACGATCTGAGTTTATCGTTGCAGAGTAGTACACTATCAAATTATGAACAAGATAAGGGAAAGCATTGCTTTCCCTTATCTTGTTCATATCTCTTTTTCAACTTCCTAATAGTTATATCCTCTTTGATGCCCATTTAATCAAAGAATGGTAATTTTGCAAAAGATTACTAGACGTGAAAAAACACAAATCAATGTGTTATAAGCAACTAGCGTTTAAACGGCTATATGAAAGAGAATAAATTCGTGATATATTGGCTTCTTTTGGGGTGTCTTCTAATATTTGCCATGGTACTTGTTGGTGGGGTCACAAGGCTCACCCATTCTGGCCTATCGATTTCAGATTATAATCTAATTACGGGTACAATACCGCCTTTAAATGATGTAGAATGGAAAAAAGCCTATGACCTATACAAACAATTTCCTGAGTATCAAAAACTAAATTCTCATTTCACGTTATCGGATTTTAAATCCATTTATTTTTGGGAATGGTTGCATCGATTTATTGGCAGAATGATAGGAATGGTATTTATAATACCCTTTCTATATTTTTTAATTCGAAAAAAACTAAGCAAATCGACCATTAAAAAATGTTTGACCCTATTGTTCTTGGGAGCCTTTCAAGGTTTTTTAGGCTGGTACATGGTAAAAAGCGGATTGATAAACAGACCTGATGTATCCCATTACAGATTGGCAGCACATTTGACAACCGCCTTTCTTACCTCGGCCTATAGTTTTTGGGTAGCTTTAGATTTGATTTATCCCAAGAAAAAATCTTCAATGAAAGGGCTGAGAAACCCTATAAGAATAGCCTTTGTGCTATTAATCGTTCAAATAATATGGGGTGCTTTCGTCGCAGGGCTAGATGCCGGTTTTATTCATAACCATTGGCCTTTTATGAACGAGTGCAAGCTCATACACGAAACGGTTTACATAGAACAACGACCACTTATCAACAATTTTATTGAAGGAAAAAGTGGCGTGCAGTTCGTGCATAGATATATGGCATACATCATTACTGGTTTAATCTTTTTAATTGGCTTTAAAGCAAAGAAAGCCAATACCACTTTTCTACAAAAAAAGGGAATTCAATCATTGATCTTGCTTGTTGTTTTGCAATTTATCTTAGGGGTTCTCACCTTGATTTTAGCCGTGCCATTATGGTTAGGGCTTGCCCATCAGGTAGTAGGGTTTATGCTTTTAGGGGCGATGACTTTTAGCTTGCATCGCTTTTCTAAGTAATAAGTAATTATCGTAACTTTGCCCACTAGCTAAAAGTGACGGTAATGATCTATAAAGTGCGTATAATTTTAGATACGAAAGAAGATATCTTTAGAGATATTGAAATCGAAGCGGGTAACTCTATGGAAGAGTTTCATAACGCCGTTGCACAATCTTTTGGATTTTTAGGTAATGAAATGGCTTCATTTTATACGTGTGACAATGATTGGGTACAAGATGAGGAAATCGCACTTTTCGATATGAGTGATAGTGGTTCAGATGTGCGTTTGATGGGCGAAACCCTTTTAGAGGATGTCATGGGCCAAAACACCACAAAACTCATTTATGTCTATGATTTTATGAGTATGTGGACCTTTTTTGTAGAATTGGCGGATATTGTAGAGAATGAACCTGGTAGAGCCTACCCCAATGTACTGTTCAGTTTTGGCGAGTTGCCCGAAACACCGCCCGAAAAAAAATTCAAAGCCGAGTCAGAATTCGATGATGACGATAATCTAGACAATTACGATGACATGGATTTTGACGAAAACTGGAACTAAAAATCAAAAAAAATAACATTTCATAACCACTAACCCAAATTAATGATCAATCTCTATTCTGCCCAAATCGAAAGTATATCGCTGCATCAGGTGGGCAATAAAAACAAAAACGAAGGTGTTTTTCTTTCTAAAAACCCTTTTACGCTCAACGA
>VAPK010534196.1_pt1 | contig 15843 bp, 11 predicted proteins | sample 3395031 | NCBI WGS metagenome assembly VAPK01 (sample SAMN08290443, study PRJNA428436) | hydrothermal vent metagenome | isolation source: Deep-sea hydrothermal vent chimney 1 | place: Pacific Ocean: Juan De Fuca Ridge
CCATTTTCGCTATCGCTGGGGCAGGGTCGAATTTTTGCCAAAATGAAGCACATGAAGCAGGTATTGAAGATCCGCAGGAATTACAGCAGTATGTGGCGGATTGTCATGAGCAGTTACAACAAGACATGGAAGATAATAACGCCACATTTGAGGAAGGGATCGAGGAGATTGCTGAAGAAGCCGATGAAGATATTTTTGAGGAGGGGGTCGGAGAGCTCGTTGGCGAAGCCGATGACGACACTATCGAGGAAGGGATCGAAGTTTCCTCGCAAGCTTTTGAAGAATAATTTGTTTATCTGATTCCTAAAGCGCTGCCTCAATGACGATATTATCATTGAGGCACGTCATTGTTGAATGAGTAGTTATTTTTCCCTCACTTCCACATTATCAAAAGACCCCCCTCGATTTGCCCAATTATATAAAGCAATGGTACCGGAGCTAAAGCTATTATCTTGTGCGCTAAGGATCGATTTTCCATTAATAAAAATTTGCATTGAATGCCCCATTACTTGAATACTTAATTGGTAAGTGGTGTCAGAGGCATAAGTGACTTTGTCTTCGGCGAGTAGCGTGACAGCCCCGTTTTCATGTTTTGTCAATCGGCGAAATTTCCGTTGTTGATCCCAGGAAAAGCGATAATAATTGTCTTTGTCTTGGATTCGAAACATGACACCGATCGCATCGTTATCGTTAGACTTGATGGAGACTTTAAGCTGATAATTTAACCAGTTTTTACCATTATCATAAGTGAGGTAGGTGCCTCGGTAATACGGGGATAAGGCTTGGTATATATTACTTGCTTGATAGGCGAGGCCATTTGTTACCGACCATTCTGACGGGCCGTATAATTTTCCTTCATCATTAATTGACCAACCGGCTAAGTCTCCATCGTTAAAATTGTCGGATAACAGCAGATTTTTCTCGGGCTGTGAATTTTTGGTTGAGGTGTTGCTTTGTTGAATTTTGGAAACGCTAATATTGTCAAAAGATCCAGCTTGGTTGCCCCAGGTGTACATGGCGATGGTGCCGCGACTAAAGCGGCTGTCAGTAGCCGTCAATACCGCTTGACCATCAATGAGTACGGTGATGTTATTACCTGACATTTTTACGGCGATACGATAGGTTCTTCCTGAAACATAGGGGGTATTGTCTTTTGCAAGAATACTTGTTACCCCATTGCTGTGTTTAGTGAGATGGCGGGTGTTTCGCTGTTTATCCCAAGAAAATCGATAATAATTATTATTATCCTGGATACGAAACATCACTCCCATAAAGTCATTGTCTGTTGACTTCATGTCGTATTCGACTTGGTAGTCAGTCCAGTTTTGACCGTTGTTATAGCGCAAAAATGTACCATTGTACGTGGGTGCGTTAGCGCGATAAATATTGCTGTTTTGGTGGAGGGCACCATTTGTAACTGACCACTTAGAGGGTGCCGAGATATTGCCTTCATCGAAGATCGTCCAACCATTAAAGTGACTATCCGTGAAATTTTCAGTCAGCAAATTGTTGGGTGTATCGCTTTCTGTTTGATTGTCGGCCGAAGGTTTATTGTTTGCGGTGCGAGTTACTTCGATATTGTCGAACGAGCCACCTTGGTTGGCCCAGCTATACATGGCGATGGAACCTGACTGAAAGCTGTTGTCGGTGACAGTGAAAATCGATTGATTATCAATGAAAATTTCAATGCTGTTGCCAATCGCTTCAATAGATAAGTCATAAGCGCGCCCGATGACATAAGGCGTATTATCCTGAGCCAGTACCGTTACCGTTCCGCCTTGATGGCGGGTCAGGCGGCGGATTTTTCGTTGATTGTCCCAGGCGAAGCGATAATAATTATTGTCGTCTTGAACTCGGAACATGATGCCGATGAAATCATTATCATTTGACTTCAAGGTGGCATTGAGTTGATAGTTCGTCCAGCTTTGGCCATTCTCATAGATTAAGTAGGTGCCTAAATATTGTGGTGCTCCAGATAGATAGATATTACTGTTTTGTTGTAATACGCCATTGCTGATTTGCCATTTGGAGGGTCCAGAGATATTGCCATGATCTACGGTGCGCCAATTGTTAAAGTTGCCATCATTGAAATTTTCGGATAATAATGTGTCGGGATTTTGAATGGTGTTGGTGACCTTGACGTTGATGGATTTAGATGTTGTTTTATCGCCATCTGATACTTCAACAGTAATGCTTATTGTTTGGTTAGTCGTGACGCTGGGCGCAGTATATACCGGATTGTTCGCTGAGTTAGAACTCAGGCGGCCTTCACCTGGTTTGATTGACCAATGATAGCTTAGTGTGGCAGGTCCATTATCGGTATCAGAGGCCGAGACGGATAAATTACTGGTTTCATTTTCTGTCATGGAGGTGGGGGTGGCGCTGAGTTTAGTAATCGCTGGTGCTGCATTCGTTATACTACTCATCGTATTATTGGAGCAATCATTGCTGTTAATAAACCCACCGCCATTAAGTTGAAATTCCACATCAACACGACAGCCAGCGTTGATTGAAAAAACCATACGACTGGTATTTCCGGTTCCTTTGAAGGCCACTGGGGTGATTGGGTGGGGTGATTTAAAGGAGATTGAACCGGTGTTGCTTGCATAAGGGCCGACACTCGATCCACTACGAAAACTAGACTGAATCGACTCAGCGTGTAAAATGTACTTACCTGGTGGTAATAGCAATTTAAAGTAACCGGTGTTTTGCTTCAAATAATCGGAGACTTTACTGTACACCTTGCCGGTGGTGGTTTCTTTGACCCATAGGTTAGCACCCAGGATGGCACCGCCGGAGGGCTTGACAAAATTACCGGATAACTGACCAAATTGGTTGTTTACATTGGAGGCTGGGTATAATTCAGTAATGGCGGTGATGTCATCTGGGTGCAAGGAAACATTGGTGCGATAGGCGGTAGGGTACATCAACACATAGTTTGAGCTGTTTAAGCCTTGGGTGCTGTCTAATTGACTATGGTCCATACCAATGAGATGACCAATTTCGTGAGCTAAAATAACCGTCAGTCGGTTGCTTGAGATTGACTTGGAGCCATTGATGATGACTTGTCCTTCAAGATAAGTACCGGTGCTGACACGATAGGCTGAGCCTGCAATACCTAAAATGGAACGGCTAGCCCCTGAACCAAATAAGGCGTTAATGATTGTTCCATCGGAGTCAAATACTACCGGATTGATACCATCGCTATATTTGCCGAGATAATTGTTAAAGTTAGCGCGGGTGATATCCATCGGAAGATCGTTACCTTGGCCAAGATTGACGGTTGAGGTGCTCACATTGTTCCATAAACTGATTGATTGGTTCACAATGCTGTCTGCGGTATTGTTACTGCGGCTGCCTAAGTTGCCTTTATCATAGTTTAAAATGATGTTTTTACCCCCACTTGGGTATTTGATGGCTTTATTATTAGTGACACCGATGGGGCCGCCGGCTTGTGCGATATTGGTCAGCAGTATGGCGATTAATATCAATCGACAAATCGTCAATGGCTTATTCATGGTTTTGCTTCCATTTGCTTGATAATATCGAGGAACTCAGATAAAGGCATGTGTTGCTGATTCGTCTGTTTTTCACGGGGGCTAAATGATTGACTGGATTGTTTTGAGCGTTGCACTGGCGTGACGGTGACTTGTCCTGTCGTTGTGGTGGCAGTGGTGTTGTTCGGTAACATTTCAGTGAAGCTTCTGCCGTTAGAGACCATGGCCTGTTGCTTGTCTTTAATGATGTCAAATGCACCTTGTTTGAGCCCGACAGGGCTGGCAAAGCCGAGCTCGGAGGGCGCGGGTAAAAAAACCACATATTGTTGATCGATGATGAATTCTGGCACGCTAGGGAACACGGTGAGCATATCGTCGCTGGTGGCTTTGGCTGAAACTTGCTTGATGGTATAGGTACCACTTAAATCACCTTTCAGTGATTCGTCGACCTGGAACGTTGTGTACGTCACCATCATTTGGGTGGCGGAATCGATGACCGTTTTATTATCGAGGCAGGTTCCAACAAATACATCTTGGGCAGATTGAGTGAGTTCGTCGAGATTCAGCGGAAGCACGGTGGCTGAGTTAGCCGTGCTAGAAAAAAAAATGACAACAAGAAAAAACCAACTTGATTTTAAGTATTTCATACTAACAACTCTTCAACAATAATTTAAAAAACACGTTAGGGCAATCAGCAAGATCAATACCAATTAAATAAATTTTGTTAATTATGGCAATTAAGATAACGATACTTAACGAGAAAAATAATTTATTTTTTTTTTGTAATCTATAGCCCACAATCTTTGATCTCGATTTTTACCTTGTGCTGTCGTTTGCTCCCGACAGCAATGACGACGACAGTCAAGTTGAGTTATAATCAATGCCAAGCGGATAATGACTAGTATTAGGTGTAACGATTAAACATGAAGCAAAATAAACGAATATATGTTTGTAAATTAATACCAGTGATGGGTTGTTTATTTTTATTAAATGTGGTTAGTGGGGAAGCCGCGCCCAAGGTGCCGGCGCCTATTATCGAAGTTATTTTTGTTGCCGATGGTGTGAAAAGCCGAGTAGAAAAGATACCCGTTTACTTAAATCAATTATGGCAGGGTGAACAACAGTCTTTTCCTGTGAATAAATCTGACAAAATAAACAGTATAATTAATGAGGTGGTTGATAAACAAGAAATGGTAGCGAAAGCTCGGCAAATGGTGGCTAACCAGTTAACGTTGGAAGATAGCGAGGCGGTGTTAGCTTGGCTAGAGTCATCGATGGGGCGTGCGCTATTAAAAGTCGAAAAAGATGCGGCTTTACCGAATGCAGAAAAGGAAATAAAAGCATTTAATGCTCAAGTCATACAGACACCATTAACCGATTCAAGAAAGCATGTCATACAGCAGTTGCAAAAAGCCATGCATATTGATGATATTGCCACTGAGATATTGTATCAAATGATGCGGCTGATTGATATGAGTCATCAATTAATCGATAAACCATTGCTAGATGGCGTTTACAAGCAAGATCCGTATTTAAAATATAAGGCAAGTTTGCAAGAAGTGTTAACGCGGCAAACCATGGAAAGTATGTATTTTACCTATAATACGGTAACTGATGCTTTGTTGAATCAGTATTTGACATTTGCGCGTTCTGATGTGGGTAAAAAGTATTATGAGGTAGTATATAAAGCGATTGCTGCCGCCGCCCAATTGCCTGTGGAGCTTCTCATCCAGCGAAATCAGTGAGATTTTATGAGTAAGCGAGTTGATTTTCCTGTAAAAGCGAAATTAGACTGGGATTCTTTAGCGCCATTGAGTGCTAGCGCATTTTTTCGGCATTTCATGAAAATATTGGTTTTGGTAAAATTGATTTACCCGATCAGGAGATGCATACCACCGCCATCTGGTGGCAAATCAATCTATTATGAGCACGTCATAAAAGATCTACCGATGGCATTAGGTTTAACTCAGCAACTGATTTGCCAGGATCAATCGCCGCAGGCTGAACATTTCATCGGCAGCAGCGACTCATGTGCCGCTTAGGCAGGATCGGTTCCACAAGTTAATCTGCTTGGCGTCGATATAAAATCAATATACAAAAAATGGCAATTTAACGAGCAGCGAAAAAATGGATAAAATTGTAATATTGGTGGCCGATGACGAGCCCCACAACCTAGATATTATTAGCGAACATCTCAGCGAGGGCGATGATAATTATATTGTTGAAATAGCAGGTAATGGCAAGGTCGCTTGGCAATTATTAGCCGCCGACCCGAATCGTTATGATGTGATATTGTTAGATAAAATAATGCCGGAAATGAATGGTTTGCAAGTGTTGTCACAGATTGTTGAGCATCCCACTCTGAAATATGTTCCGGTCATATTGCAAACGGCTAAAAACAGCAGTAGTGATATTTTGGAAGGCATGCAAGCGGGGGCATATTATTATCTCACTAAGCCATTTTCGGAAGAAATGTTGTTGTCGGTGGTGAAAACTGCAGTGAGGGATCGAAGTTTTTTTAAGCAGTTGCAAGATTCATTAAAGGAAAAAGAAGACACCATGGGTTTATTAGTGTCAGGGTGTTTTCAATTTCAAACCATTAACGAAGCACGGGGAGTGGCCAGGTTGTTAGCCTATGCCTGCCCTGATCCAACTGTCGCGGTCATCGGCTTGTCGGAACTGATGATTAATGCGGTGGAGCACGGTAATTTAGGGATTACTTACCAGGAGAAATCTTATTTGAGACAAGAGGGAATTTGGGAAGAAGAAATTGTGCGCCGGTTGCAACTCGATGAAAATAAAAATAAGTTGGCCCAGATACATTTTAGTTGCCAAGGTGACAGAAAAGAATTTGTCATTGTGGACCAGGGCGAGGGATTTGATTGGCATCAGTATATGGAGTTTAGTCCTGAGAGGTTGATGGATAGCCATGGTCGAGGTATTGCTATGTCAAAGGCAATGGTCTTTACCGGTTTGGAATATCGGGGTAGTGGCAGTGAAGTCTATGCTTATGTTAATTGTTGATTTGGCCGATGGTGAGTGGCTTTAACGGGAATCATAAACTCAAATAAAGCACCCGGTAGCGGTGTATTGTTTGTCGCGTGAAGCACACCGCCATGATGTGTGATAATTTCTCGGCAAATGGAGAGTCCTAAGCCCGTACCACCCGCCCCGTTTTTTGTTTTACTGCTCTGAATAAATTTGTCAAAAATGACTTCAAGTTCATTGTCTGGTATGCCTATCCCTTGATCTTTTATTTGAAATCGCAAGACTTCACAAGGTTGTTGCGCCATATTTTTTAATCGTACGCTATCCTTGCTTAAACAGATGTGGATGTGCCCCCCTTCAGGCGAGTAATGAATGGCATTGGATAATAAATTGGTCACCACTTGACAGAGACGCATGTGATCAAAAACAGCACTGGTTTGGGTTGTTTGCACGTGGCTATCAATGGTGATATGCCGTTCTTCCAAATGCAATTTTTGTTCATTAATGCAGTATTTTATGACCGCATACAAGTCATTTTTTTCAAAAAATAAACTCATTTTATTGGCTTCAAGTTTTGATAAGTCCAATAGATCATTCAACAGCAGTAATAAACGTTGACCGCTTTGATGGATACTTTGAAAATAATTTTCCAGTTTTTCGCGGGTGGCTGTTTGAATTTTTTTAACGCCAAAATTAGAAAAACTTAAAATCGCATGCATAGGCGTGCGTAGTTCGTGTGACATGTTGGCGAGAAATTCAGACTTAGTTTGATTTGCTATATCCGATGTATTTTTTGCTTGTACGGCTTTCAAGGTGATATATTTTAGTTCTTTGGTTTTTTCGTTGATTAGATCTTGCAGGTGATCATGATTGTATTGCAATTCTTGTTTGACAAGGTTTAGCTGTTGGTCAGCTTGCTTAAGTGCTTCGGTTTTTTGGGTGAACTCTTTCGTTCGCTGGGTGATTAAATACTCCAATTGATCGCGTTGATCGAGCACTGCATGATATTTTTTGTGCGACTCTTCTAATTGTTTATTTAACAGCATAAAGTGTGTTTTCATCACAATTTTTGGTTGCCAGCGCAACCATAGGGTGACTGGGCTATTTTCAATCGTGGGGATGTATGCACCATCACAGCAGCACTCAATCGGCGGACCCGCCGGGCTATTGATGGTCAAAACTTTAAGTATGTTTTCTCGGCTGTTGAGGCACTGTTGCAGATAGCGGGAAAAGACTTGATCCGTATCATGGATAAACCGTGAAAAAGGTGTGCCAGCGACGGTCGTTATCTCTTGTCCTAAAAAAGCCGCGGCGGCAGGATTGATGGCCATGATGATACCCCGGCGATCAAGTAAGCAGGCGGGCTCTGGCAAGGCATGATAAAAGAACTGAAAATATTGTACGATCATTGTTTATCGGTTATTCAAAAGCACTTTTTGCTATGGATTTTATCCGCAGGGAAAATGGCTAAATACAATGATTATGGAGTTAAGGAATAAATTGCATGGACTTCATTACCTTTACCATAATATTCAATGGAAGAAAAACATTGGGAGCGGGCGATAGCAATACCGCGACCATGGCAGATGCGCTTAGTATTGAATAGTAAGTAGTTTTGCCAGCTAAATCCATTACCTTGATCGCAGATAACGAACTCAATTCGAGTGTGGTGATAATGGGTGTGAATTTCTGCATATTTTCCTTGGTTTTCTTTGAGTTGCTGACGGCGATTGATTTCTGTTTCCCAGCGATCTGCTGTAAGTAAGGCGGATTTGTTAGCATAACCGATATTTAAATTGCCATGCTCAACAGCATTTATCATTAATTCGTATAAGCCAAGCATTATTTTTTCTGAGTCTGGACAATGATTGGCAATGAGTGGGGAAAAATGAAATATATCATCGAGTGTCTTAAAGCTAAAATTTGTTTGATCAGCAAAATGGCTGCGCTGTTTTTGGTGTTGAGCAAGTGTTTTTTTTAAACGTTGGTAACGAGATCGATCCCATAGTGCGGTTTGGATGACGGTCATAAAAGTGTATTCATCGTAGGGTTTGGTTAAATAATAAGCGCCTAACGTCAGACCTTGTAAAATTTCTTGGTGGCTAGCTCGGGCGGTTTGAAATATAACTGGTAGATTAACCTGGGGGAGGCCCCGTTTAATATATTGAAGTATTTCAATGCCATCCATATCCGGCAGGGTGCGGTCAAGCAAAACTAAACTATATTCATTAGCGGCTGCCATTTGTAACTTAGCGATGGCGGCTTGACCGGTTTCCACCGCATCAATACTAAAGCTTTCATAGTGTTGCTCAAAGTGTTCATTGATAATCAGCCAGTTTAGTCGTTCATCGTCCACTAATAGGATCTTTATCTTGCCATCCAAAATGATACCTCAATCATTATGATATCTACGATGTGTTATGTTGTGCTTCGATAAGAACTATATCTTAGGTTCGTTATTATTAGGATAGTTAAATTTTTCAATGTTTCAAATTGCAACTTTTGGGAATTCATACTTTGGATGGGCAAGTCAAGTATATTTGGTGCGCGCCAGGTTGATTGGTCATGTTTCGATCGACTTGTGTCACTTGGATGGCGGTGTTCGATCGTCGATACCCTTAGTGATTGTCGATTTCACCAAGGGATATCGCCAGTGAAAAACTTAGCCGGTATTTCTCATGCCCGCGGCGATGGCATTGATCGTCCGTAACATTGGATCAATCACTCGTTGTTTTTCTGGGCTATCTTCGGCTAGGTTTCGATAGCGCCTTAATAGCCGGATTTGGATGTGGTTTAAGGGGTCTAAGTAAGGATCGCGCCGAGAGAGCGATAAGGCGAGCGACGGGTTGTCTTCCAATAGACCTTTAGTGTGCGAGATGTAGAGCACCTCATTGATGGTACGTCGATATTCCTCTTGAATGATATCGTATACTTGGTTGGCGTTATGTTGATCTTCGCATAAACTTGCATATTGTTTAGCGATGTTCATTTCAGCTTTGAAAAGCGACATCTGGGTATTGCTGATCAAGCTGCGGAAGAATGGCCATTCAAGGTACATTTTTTGTAGAGTGGCCATACGGATGGGGTCGTTTTGTCGCCAGCTTTCCAACGCCGAACCGATACCAAACCAAGCGGGTAAGGTATGGCGTGATTGTGCCCAGCCAAATACCCAAGAAATCGCTCGCACGGAATTTTTAGAGCGATCCCCTTTTTTTCTATGAGAAGGTCGTGAACCAATGTTGAGCAATGCAATTTCCGATACCGGCGTTGCTTCATAGAAATAATCCAGAAATCCCGGTGTTTTTTCGGTCAGCTGGCGATAACTAGACTCGCCGGTATGGGCCAATTGATCCATGATGCCTAAAAAGTCATTGCGGTCTTGGGATGGCGGCATCAATAAACTTTGGCTAGCCTTCATTAAACCCGTGACGCCAGCCGTGAGTTCATAGGTGGCGGTTTCTATACTGCTATACTTAGAAGAGAGTACTTCACCTTGTTCGGTAAATTTAATTTGTCCATTGACGGTCCCCTCGGGCTGAGCCAAAATGGCATCATGGGTAGGGCCACCACCCCGGCCAATGGTTCCACCTCGTCCGTGAAACAGTCGACATTTAATTTGATGTTGACGGGTCAACTCAGTGATTTTCTTTTGTGCCTCGTATAGATTCCATGCTGATGAAAGAATGCCGCCATCTTTACAGGAATCGGAATAGCCAAGCATCACTTCTTGTAGGTTGCCGGCGGCTTTGAGCAGCTTGGCATAGGTCTCGTTATTTAGCAGCTCCGACATGACCGGGTGTATATGTTCGAGGTCTTCAATGGTTTCAAATAATGGGGTGATATTGATATGACATATCCATTGGCCATTTTTTTGGTAAACTAAGCCACTCATCCGTGCTAACAGCATGACTTCCAGTACATGACTGGCAGCATGAGTCATGGAAATAACGTAATGCCCAAACGCTTCTTTGGAGACTTGCTCACGTACGCTACTAATAACAGAAAAGACGGCGAGCGTTTCTTGAGTATTTGCCGTGAGTGTTTGTGGGTCAATGGTGGGTAGATCATTCCGGTTAATGGCTGCCACCAAGCAGGTGAGCCGATTTTTTTCATCCAGTTGTTGATAGTTGGCTTGATCCAGGTATTGTGAGAATAATTCATCAACCGCCTCGCTATGGCGGGTGGATTCTTGACGTATGTCGAGTTTTAATAAATAAAAACCAAATGTTTCCACCAGCCGAATGAGATCGGTTAATTTGCCGTAGGCGCTGGCAATGTCTCCGTGGCTGATCAGTGAATCGCGAGTTAAGTGTAAATCGTGGAGAAACTCTTGCTCATTTTTATAATAAAAATCTTGAGTATTTTGTGGTTCATCGAACAGTTGATTTTTAATGCCTACCAAATTGCGCTCAAGCCGGTAACACATAATGTACAGCTTGCGTCGATAAGGTTCGCTCTGGAAATTGTCTGGTTTATCTGAAAAGATGGTATCGATCAATTGGCTTTCTATCTCTAAGCTTTCCAGAAAGGGGGCTGAGCATTGCACAAGATGGCTGGAATGGGTTAATTCTTTATTTAAGGCTCGAATATGAATGATGTATTCGATAAAGACACGTTGCGCTTGTTGTCTGACGGCGCGTGCCGTTGTTTCAGGTTTGACGTTGGGATTGCCATCCCGGTCTCCACCAATCCAGGAACCAAATTGGAAAAAACTGGGTACATTGATAATCGGTTTTCCATCCGGTGTTTTACCGTAATATTTGGTGATGGATTTTTCCATATTGCGATAAACGATGGGTACCGCTTTGATTAACGCTTGGGAGACGTAATAGAGTCCCATACGTATCTCATCCGCGACACGTGGCCGTTGGCTGCGAACTTCATCGGTATGCCATAACACATAAATTTGATTTTCTAAATCTTCAATGATTTCTTGTTTGCTATCTTCATCTAAATTGTCGTCATCTAATTGGGTGCTGGTGGTAAAAATATGGCGCACTTTTTCCATGACGGTCCGCCGCTTTGATTCGGTGGGGTGCGCCGTCATTACCGGAATATAGGATAATTTTTTTAATAAACTATCCAGTTGGTTGGCGGTAATGCCTTGTTCGGCGTATTGCTGAATGACTTCGTGAAAAGAACCGTGCCAATTTTCATTTTGTTTGATATTTTTTCGTCGTTGCTTATGAGCGTCGTCTTCTTCTGCAATATTCACTAAGCTAAAATAAATATTGAAAGCACGAACGGCATGTGTCAAGGTGTCGGCGTCTAAATTTTCAATGAGCTTGTATAGGCGCTCTCGTTTAACTTCGTTTTCTTGGGTTCTTAAATCGATAAAACCCTTGCGTAGCGCTTCAACTGCCGCAAAAACTCGCCCCCCAGCTTGTTTATGTAATACATTTCCTAGCAGTGTGCCGAGTAATTTTACTTTTGCACGTAATTCTTGGTTATTAGTTGCTGTCATTTTTTGTACTTCTGCCGTTTAAACTCAAGGAATGATCAATAAATCATTGACGCAATCCACCAGTGAGTTGATCTCCATCCCCACACTCTGTCCCTATGGTTTCTCATCGATGTAATGTCTTGTGATAAAGCATTAAATACTGCTTTGCTGAAACCTTCCAGCTGAAGTCTTGCTGCATACCCGAGTGAACGATGTTTTGCCACAAATTGGGTTGTTCATAATGTTTGATTGCTCTGTTGACGGCTTTTGTCAGCGCTTTAGGCGATGCTTTGTAAAAATGAAATCCAGTGGCTTGGTGACGTTTAAATGTTTCATGGTTGGTATTAACGATGGAGTCTGCTAAGCCGCCTGTGTGATGGACAACAGGTACCGTGCCGTAACGTAAACTATAGATTTGGGTTAGGCCACAAGGCTCAAACAACGATGGCATCAGGAAGATATCTGAACCGCCAATAATCAGATGCGCCAAGGCTTCATCATAGCCTAACTGGAGTGCCATTTGTGATGGATATTGATTGGCGGCTTCTTGTAAAGACAATTCTAAATTTTTATCGCCGGAACCTAAGATGATAAGCTGTAGTGGTTGGCGAAATAATGCCGCTAATGACTCCAATAGCAGTTCAAAGCCTTTTTGTTGTACAATGCGGCTGATGATGCCAATGAGCGGTATCTGGGTATCGTTCGCTAATTGATATCGTTGTTGTAACGCGGTTTTATTTTTTACCTTATTCGCTGTGCAATCCACATGGTAGTTAGCGGTTAAGTGGTGATCTGTTTTTGGATTCCAGCGGGCATAATCAACGCCATTGAGGATGCCACTTAACCGATCACGTCGATGGTTTAATAAACCATCTAACCCGTAACCAAATTGAGGCGTACAAATTTCTTCGGCATAGGTGGGGCTGACAGTGTTGAGTGTATCCGCAAAAGCGAGTCCGCCCTTTAAAAATGAAAACTTACCATAGAACTCCATCGCGTCCATCGCCCATAAGCCGTGTGGCAATCCTAATTGTTGAAAAATAGCCTGTTCAAAATTGCCTTGGTAGGCCATGTTATGAATCGTGAATAGGGTTTTGGGACGTAGTGTTTTCTCAGCTAACAAGGCGGGAATTAAGCCCGTTTGCCAGTCGTTGCAATGCACGATATCAGGCACCCACTGCATGCCTAACTGATTGAGAGCAATGGCGGTGGCGGCGCGACAAAAGGCGGTAAAACGTTCGGCATTATCCGGCCAGTCATCACCTGATTCGGTGGTGTAAGGACCCCCATTACGAGAAAAATACAGGGGAATATCAATCAGCCATACCTTGGTGGTATGCGTCGGCTCAAGTTGTCCTTCTAGGATACGATAAGGGTATTCGTTTGTGTATTCTTTTATGACAGTCAATGCAGTGGCGTTTTTTACTGCTTGAGTATAGGCTGGCATGATGACTTTGACATTCATGCCAAGTTGACTTAACGCTAAAGGTAGGCCACTGGATACGTCGGCTAAGCCACCGGTTTTTACTAATGGGTAAGCTTCGCTAGTGGCAAACAAGACATTAATACTGGAATTACTGGTAATTGAAGGCATCAAAATTTAGTGTAAGCTATATAATTATTTATTAACTGAGTCGCGTAATTGTTGTAAGAATTTTTCTATACTGTTCTTAGTCAATGCGTTTACGCACACTTGATGGGGTTTGGCAGACAACAGATCTATCCAAATCAACCCAGTGGAAGACTTTCGAAAAATACAAGCATCTAACCATCGAATTATCGTGAGCGTTACCCAAATGACCTTGTCCATAATTGACACAAAATACTTATGGATCAGCCTAATGGGGTTTTACTTGGTACATATTTCAACCGAACTATGGGTAAGTATTGTATAAATGAAACGCGCATATTAACGATATGACGGCGTAGCCGCAAGTTTGTGATGTAATGTGATGTTATTTTGCTCAAAATATCCGGATGGTAATTATTATTTATCGTTCTAAGTAGGTGAGTCTAATTATTGTAACAAAATTTGCGAAGCCTATTTTTTGCCCTTCAAGGCACGGCGAAGCTGAGCATAGTGAGCTATATGAGCGAAGCAGTAACGCCGAAGGGCGGGAAATAGGCGAGTAAATGTTAAAATAATTCTGATCGCCTGCTTATGGCAGACTGTTTATGGTCAACCGTGGTCGTACTGTTTAGTACGAGAGTATCGACTAATAATGGCATGTGGAAATTATTATGGATGACAGCGCTGCTATCCTATCTTATCCATAACATAATCAAAGTAGTAAAACCCTAGCGGGGCTCTGAATCATTTAATCATCATCGAAAGGGAGAGAGTATGAGTAATGCAGATATCGGTCTCATTGGTTTAGCCGTGATGGGTCAAAATCTTGTCCTTAACATGATTGATCATGGTTATAAAGTGGTTGTCTATAATCGTACGACTAGCACAACAAAAACGTTCATTGAACAAAATCAAACGGCGCAAAATCTTTCGGGTGCGTTTTCTATTGAGGAATTTTGTGCATCGATGGCTACGCCACGCAAAATTATGTTGATGATTAAAGCCGGTGAGGTGGTTGATCAATGCATTGATCAATTACTACCACATTTAGATCCTGGTGATATTATCATCGACGGTGGAAATTCATTATATACCGATACGCAGCGGCGCACGAAAGCCTGTGAAGAAAAAGGTTTGATGTATTTAGGTATGGGTGTGTCAGGCGGGGAAGAAGGCGCCAGGTTTGGTCCCTCACTGATGCCGGGTGGAAACAAGCAAGCTTGGCCAGCGGTGAAGCAAATATTTCAATCGATTGCGGCTAAGGCCGATGGCGAGCCTTGCTGTCAATGGGTAGGAGAAGGGGGGGCCGGGCATTATGTGAAAATGGTTCACAATGGCATCGAATATGGTGACATGCAGCTGATTTGTGAAGCCTATCAACTCATGCGTGAAGGTTTAGGGATTGAGGTAGATGAGTTATCGGCTATTTTTGAACGTTGGAATCAAGGTGTTTTAGATTCGTATTTGATAGAAATTACTCGCGATATTCTGAAAGTGAAAGAGAGCGATGGCACACCGTTGCTCGATAAAGTGTTAGATGCGGCGGGTCAAAAGGGAACCGGTAAATGGACCGGTATTAATGCGCTGGAGTTAGGGATGCCGGTGACCTTAATTGGTGAAGCGGTATTTGCTCGATGTTTGTCCGCGCTTAAAGAGGAGAGAGTGATAGCGGCGAGCCAATTACGTGGACCCGGTATCACGTACTCCGGTGACAAGGAAAGTGCGGTGAAAGCGATTCATGATGCGTTATATGCTTCCAAAATTGTTTCTTATGCGCAAGGTTTTATGCTGATGAAACAAGCCGCCACTGAATATCACTGGAATTTGAGTTACGGTGATATTGCTTTGATGTGGCGTGGTGGTTGCATTATCCGTAGTCGTTTTCTAGGTAATATCAAGCAGGGGTTTGCTAAGCAGGCCGATTTGGACAACTTGTTGCTGGATGATTTTTTTAAAGAAGCGATACAACAAGCGCAAGCGGGTTGGCGCAAAGCGGTGATGTTGGGTATCGAACTTGGTATTCCAACGCCGGCGTTTTCTTCAGCGTTGGCTTTTTATGATGGTTATCGGAGTGCCCGATTGCCAGCCAACTTGTTACAGGCACAACGAGATTATTTTGGTGCGCATACCTATGAACGGACGGATAAACCCCGAGGTGAATTTTTCCATACTGAATGGAAAAATGCGTCGCGTTAACTTAGGAATAGGCATGTAATAACTTCCCTGTTTAGCGCCCAGATTGGCTTTGTATTGGTTCGTTCTGAGTGAACAAAAGTGCAGGAATAGTCGTTCTATTTCGAGCTTTTGTGATGGAAGAACGGGCGAAGACAGGCGGAAGATGGGAG
>VAPK011054120.1_pt1 | contig 15804 bp, 14 predicted proteins | sample 3395031 | NCBI WGS metagenome assembly VAPK01 (sample SAMN08290443, study PRJNA428436) | hydrothermal vent metagenome | isolation source: Deep-sea hydrothermal vent chimney 1 | place: Pacific Ocean: Juan De Fuca Ridge
AATATTGCTTTAAAATAGTGGTCGGGGCAGGGGGATTCGAACTCCCGACCCTCTGGTCCCAAACCAGATGCGCTACCAGGCTGCGCTATGCCCCGACATTGCTACAAACTTCTTCTGGGTGCTGTAACAAGGGCGCGATAATACTAGTGAAATGAAGCAAGGTCAATCCTGATTATTAATCTAATTGTTATTAGTGAAACTTGGTTGAGCATGAGATTCATGAGATTATAGCGCCCTATTCCACCCACGAGAAAAGCTTAATGACCGCCCAAATTATTGATGGCAAACAAATCGCTGCTGAACTTCGAAAATCACTGAAAAAACGCATCGATAAGCGCATAGCCAATGGCCTGCGCAAACCAGGGCTAGCGGTAATTTTAGTGGGAAATGACCCCGCCTCTGAAATTTATGTGCGAAATAAGCGCAAAGGCTGTGAAGAAGCAGGAATTGAGTCGATTGCCTATGATCTTGATAGCGATACATCCCAGGAAAAACTCCTCTCCATCATTGATAAATTAAATGCCGATGACTCAATTGATGGCATTTTGGTGCAATTCCCTGTTCCTGACCACATTGACACTGAAACGGTGATTGAACGCATCCGTCCTGATAAAGATGTTGATGGATTCCATCCTTACAATGTGGGTCGACTTGTGACTCGTATGCCCGTTTTACGTTCATGCACACCACGCGGAGTTATGACCTTATTAGAAAGTACGGGAGAACCCATTAAAGGGCAGGATGCAATAATAGTTGGTGCATCAAACCATGTGGGACGCCCAATGGCGATGGAGTTGTTACTGGCAGGAAGTACTGTAACGGTATGTCATCGTTTCACGAAAGATCTCAAAACCAAAATTGGCCGGGCCGATATTGTTGTGGTTGCCGTTGGTAAACCCGGTATCGTAAAAGGTGAATGGATAAAACCGGGTGCGGTGGTTATTGATGTTGGAATTAATCGCACCGAGGACGGCAAATTGGTGGGCGATGTTGATTTCGAAACGGCCAAAGAAAAGGCGGCGTGGATTACCCCTGTTCCCGGTGGTGTTGGTCCAATGACTGTGGCTACTCTATTACAAAATACCACTGATGCTGCGGAAAATTTTCACGACAAATAATCACGAAATGTAGCTCGGTCTTCTACCCTCTATTTTATTTTTGTTGTGGGGCACTACGAGGCCAACAAAGGTGCTAATTCATAACGCTGCATCGGCCTGAAGGCCGACCTACAAAAAGCTCTATTGAGGAATGATGTACTTCCCTAACTTCTCTTGTTTAAACTCAGAAAAACACTCACTGTATTCTTTTGAGCTAAACATATCATCGGGATCATTAATTAAATCATCTTCATCAAGAAGCATATTTACGTCCTGATCTTTTTCATTTTTACCGGTACAACGTTCTAACACCACATCTCCTGAAGCATCAAAGCTACGAAAGGCATGTAAGTTACCCGTATAGTGATGGATACTAATTAATGTTTGAGAGGGTGCATTATGGTAAAAAGGTAAATAGGCAGCCATAAAGTCGCGTATTACACGTCCCTGTTTATCATGCACATATACTTCAATGGTATGTAAAGTGGTTGGATCATCCTTTTCCCACTGCACCTGGCTAACTAATCTACCATTGTCATAATAACGATTTTCAACATAAAAATCTTTTACATTCGCATAACTACCGATGCTTGTTTTAATCTGATGGTTTTTTCCATCGGTTAACTTTTTATGCAAAGTTAAACTATCGTTGGCAAATTTATTCCAGACTCGAACATGTTTATTGTCACCTTTCATTGCTTCAGTTGCAAAAGCAACAGAAAACATAAAAGGAAAAACTAATAAAAAAGTAACAATTTTATATATCATGTTCAACCTGAACATATCACCTTAATCCTTGTAATTTTAGTTGTTATCTGGAAAATCAGACCTGTGGATTTTGAACAAGTTCCCTTTATTCCCTTTTCTTATTCTCTTCGCCAGCTCGTCTCGCCACCTTTATCTTCCAGCACAATACCTTCTTCTTTTAATACATCGCGAAGGCGATCACTTTCAGCCCAGTCTTTTGCATCACGCGCTTGATTTCGTTGTTTAATCAAAGCATCAATATCATCAGCTGATATGCCCTGTTCATTTTTACTACCACGCAAAAATGTTTCAGCTTCCTGATTTAATAATCCTATCGAACTGGCAAGTTCATGTAATAAACTGGCATAGTGTGATGCCTTTGCATTGTTTTTTTCTTTATAACGATTCACTTCTTTGGCTAAATCAAACAATACCGGCAAAACTTCGGCTGTATTAAAGTCATCATCCATAGCCGTTCGTACACGTTGATGATATTCAGTATCACTGGAATCGACAGTAGTAATCTCGACACCACGCAACGCAGTATATAAAGTCGTTAATGCGGCTTTTGCATTATCCAGTTGCTTATCGGAATAATTTAATGGACTACGGTAGTGACTGGTTAATATAAAATAACGTAACACTTCAGGATCATATTTTGCAATCACTTCGCGAATTGTAAAAAAGTTACCCAATGACTTTGACATCTTCTCGTCATCAATGCGCACAAAACCATTATGCATCCAGACATTGGCAAATTTTTCACCCGTTGCCGCTTCTGATTGTGCAATTTCATTCTCATGGTGAGGGAACTGCAAATCCATACCACCGCCATGAATATCAAAATTATGCCCCAGACATTCTGTCGACATCGCTGAACATTCAATATGCCAGCCCGGGCGACCTTTTCCCCAGGGTGAATCCCAGCTGGGTTCGTCAGGTTTTGCTGATTTCCATAAAACGAAATCAAGCGGATCATTTTTAGCTTCATCCACAGCAACTCGTTCACCCGCTCTTAAATCATCAATGTTTTTACCTGACAACTGACCATAATTTTCGAATTTACTAACCGCGTAATAAACATCACCATTTGCCGCAGCATAAGCAAAACCCTTTTCGACCAGCGTTTGCACCATGGCAATAATCTCATCCATATATAAAGTGGCGCGAGGTTCCTGATTAGGCGCTAAAACACCCAATGCTTCTGAATCATGATGCATCTCTTCAATAAAGCGTCCGGTCAGGGCATTGAAATCCTCACCATTTTCGTTCGCACGAGCGATAATTTTGTCATCAATATCGGTGATATTTCGTACATATGTCACATGTTGTTTTCCATAAACCTCACACAAATAACGATAAATAACATCAAATACAACAAGCACCCTGGCATGACCAATATGACACATGTCATAAACCGTCATACCACAGACGTACATACGGATATTGTTGGCATCAAGCGGTTTGAATTCTTCTTTTTGTCGCGTGAGATTATTATGTATTTGTAGCATGAATATTTATCTTTTTTTTTACAGATTCATTCGAAATTTGAGTAAGGACGGTAGAATAACGGAAATTACCGCATAACGGAAATAGCAAGTGTTCATAACAAATCTAGAGACAAATTAGTTCAAACCCATTATTATTCACCGTGCCTTAAACATTTACTTTTACTCATCCATTCACAACAAAAAAGACTCTAAATTATGCGATATTTACTACTTACTTTTACCAGCCTTTGTCTGTTAATTTCCAGTGCCAATGCTGCTGATTTAACCAGGAAACGCGTTAAGCTCGAAACATCTGAAGGAAATATCGTGCTTGAACTCGATATTACCCGCGCGCCCCTTAGCGTAATCAACTTCATGAAGTATGTGCGGAGTGGCTTTTATGATGGCACTATTTTTCACCGCGTAATTAAAGACTTTATGATTCAAGGTGGCGGCTTTACTCCGGAAATGGAACGTAAAACACCCAATGCCCCTATCCTGAATGAAGCAGACAATGGTTTAAAAAATGTACGCGGTACAATCGCCATGGCAAGAACCAGCGACCCGCACTCTGCAACCGCTCAATTCTTTATTAATACTGTAGACAACCCTTTTCTTAACCATTCAAGCAAAACACCTCGCGGCTGGGGATATACTGTTTTTGGACGTGTCGTTAAAGGCATGCATGTTGTTGATAAAATTCGTAACCAACGTACTGGACCAAATGGACCATTTCCAACTGATGTACCTTTAAAAATGATACTTATTCAGAAGGCAACAATCATTGGTGAAAAACCCGCACCCGTAACCAAAAAGAAATAATTTTACAAACACTGAAGGATTTATAACATGATCAAACTCATTACAAATAAAGGCACTATCATTCTTGAAATGGATGCCAAAAAAGCACCCGAAACTGTTGCCAACTTTGAACAGTACGCCAAAGATGGTTTTTATAATGGGACTATTTTTCATCGTGTAATCAGTGGCTTTATGATTCAAGGTGGTGGTATGGAGCCAGGCATGAAAGAAAAAGCCACACGTGACTCAATTAACAATGAAGCTGAAAATGGTTTAGCAAATGATCGCGGTACAATTGCCATGGCACGTACACCTGATCCACATTCAGCTTCATCACAATTTTTTATTAATTTAAAAGATAATAGCTTCCTCAACTTTACTTCTGCTGATGCTCAGGGTTTTGGTTACTGTGTGTTTGGCAAAGTTGTGGAAGGCATGGATATTGTTGATGAAATTGAAAAAGTTACAACGAGTTCATCAGGTGGCCATCAAGATGTTCCAGCTGAAGATGTGATCATTGAAAGTGTAGAAATTGAAGACTAGGTTTCTATAAACCGCTATTTATGAGTACTTTGTTTATTTCTGACCTTCATCTTAGTGATCAACGTGAGAATATCACAGAGCTGTTTATAAACTTTCTAGAACAAAGGGCGTCGAAATCAGACGCCCTATATATTTTGGGTGACTTATTTGAAGTTTGGCTCGGTGATGACATGATCCAACCGGACTACCAGTCAAGTATCGCCAAAATGAAACAACTCACCGATAACGGCTTACCTTTATATATTATGCAAGGTAATCGTGATTTTTTAATGGCTGAACAGTTTTCTGAATTGTCCGGTGCAACATTAATTGAAGATCCTTCCATTATAGAGCTTTATGGCACCCCCACTTTACTGATGCACGGTGACACCTTGTGTACTGATGATATTGAGTATCAAAAATTTCGTGACATGGTGCGCAACCCACATTTTACTGCTGACTTCCTTTCAAAATCTACTGAAGAACGTTTAGCCGTGGCCGCAAAATACCGTGAAGCAAGTAAAACTGAAACTGCCTCAAAGGCAATGGATATTATGGATGTTAATCAACAGGCTGTTGAAAGTACTATGTTAGAACATAATGTAATCCAGCTCATACACGGCCATACCCACCGCCCTGCGATTCATGATTTTTCTGTTGATAATAAAGAGATGAAACGAATTGTTTTAGGAGACTGGTATGAACACGGTAGTGTGCTGGTATGTGATGAAAGTGGTTGTCAGTTAGAGTCACTTTCTAATTTATAGAACGAACTACCGTAGGTCGGCCTGAAGGCCGATGCGGTATTGAAACAACAACCTTCATTATTTAATAATAAATAAGTTCTTTTTTCTTGCCGCAGCGTCGGCCTCGTAGTGCCCCACAACAAAAATAAAATAGAGGGTAGAAGGCCGACCTACATTATAAATCATTCCACAAATTTTACTTTACCTTCACGTAATTCTGTCACTGTATAATACTGGTAATCTTTAGGTAAGACAAAAAGTTCAGGATCTGCTTTATAATTCACATCATAATCAACTAAAGTACGTGAATAATCACGCTTACCCCATTCCTGTATTGGAAAACCAAACTCAAACTGGCTTGCAGGTTTAAAGGTTATTAAGCTCATCTCACAAGCTTCATGCAGATCAGCAGGCATATTATTAAATGTTACCCTGCTATCGGTTGCCATATGCTTATTGAATTCAGTTAATGCTTTTACCACATTAGGCATTAATCCCTTAACAGCAACCACGTCATAACAAATTTTATCATTCGTTATTAGCTGATAATGTTTTGCTCTTTTACCATCTATTTCCGGCGCATCCTTCATTTTAGGCATTTCTTTTACTGAATGTATTAGTGGAAAAGGTGGTTCAAATACCTGCCCTTTTTCGAGTTTCTTTTCGTATATTGCCATCACCCTTCTTTCATCAGGTATTGTGCTATATACAATTTTTTTAGTTCGATCATATAAAACAAAACTTTCCGAACCTTTACCATCATCTATACGTACAAATTTTTTGTTGATGATCATACGAGTTTGAAATGGCTCAACACCCATTTCTTGCTCCATAAACAAAACGAGAGTATCACCTTGTTCTTTTTTCGCACACGAAGTCAAAATATTTAACACCACGACACTTAACATCATTAAAAAAACTAACTTTTTCATAATACCTTTAACTTCCTAATTTGCAGATTCTAAAAACAACAATTCTTCTTCAGTAAACCCGGCTCGTTTACGAACATCATGGTCAAAAGGCCCACGTAAAATACCTTTCATAAATTTATTAATTAAATCCTTAAAGACTTGCTCAGAATCTAATTGACGTTTTTCACAGAGGTAACGAAACCAGCGTGTTCCTGCTTCAACATGACCGATTTCATCACGGTGAATAATGGCAAATATTTCAACAGCTTTATCATCACCAATATTTTTTAGTTTCTTTACTATTCCCGGGGTAACATCCAGACCACGAGCTTCAAGCACTCGAGGCACTAAGGCCATCCTAACCATTGGATCAAACGCTGTTAATAAGGCACTTTCCCACAATCCATTATGAGCAGTAAAATCACCATAATAATAACCCAATGAAGCTAAATGCTCACTTAATAACTCAAAGTGATAAGCTTCTTCTTTAGCAACCTTTACCCAGTCATTATAAAAGGCTTCTGGCATATCCTGAAAACGATAGACAGCATCCCAGGCTAGATTAATTGCATTAAACTCAATATGGCAAATTGAATGAATCAATGCTGCATGACCTGACTTACTTGTGATTTTTCGACGATTTAATTCTCGTGGTGGCACCAGCTCAGGTTTTTCAGGACGACCGGGATCTTCAAATATTAATATTGGAGTCACTTTTTCCAATGATAATTGCTGTTGCTGCCAGGCTTCAGCAACCTGGTAAGTTAAGCTGATTTTTTCAGCCGGTAAGCATGCTTGAATGCATTTTTCTGCCTGTTTGTATAATGAAGGTTTGCTCATTCGTCTATTTTATCAAGTTACGCTTAAAGACGCAGCTTAAACAGGCTCTTTTAGCGCAATCACTATATCCATTACATTAGTTCCCGTTGGCCCCGTAGAAATAAGATCGCCAGCCTCAGCCAGGAACGTACCAGCATCGGCTGCAGCAAGATACATTTTTGCATCACCAAGATTCTTGCCACGTTGTAATGTCAAACCATCAATTATTGCTCCTGCGTCTTCTGTGGGACCATCACTTCCATCCGTTGCCCCTACTAGTACAGTGATGCCTTTTTTATTCTCCAGATTACAAGCAAGGGCCAGCGCCAAAGACTGATTTCGTCCACCCCGTCCGGGATTCTCCGGTAAAATCAGGGTCGTTTCTCCCCCCCAAATATGCAGACCGGGTTTAGCATTGATTAATTCTCTTGCCAATGCCTCGGCTAACTCAAAAACATCACCATATAGACTCTGGCCATGATAAATCACCACATAATCAGCCTGTTTGGCATGCTCAATAATCGCCTGACAAGCTGTCTCATTACTGGCGACAATGTGGGATTCAACTGAAACTTTTACTAATGACGGTGGCTTCTGGATATGTTGTTGCAGCCAGTCAGGTAATCCCGGTATATCTGAATAGGAGGTATTTTTCTCTCTCATTACAAATAATCCCGAACCGATAATCTCAGGATCATCCAATCTGACATCTGAAATGAGGAGTTGGCTCATTTTATTTTGAACTAAGTAACCCAGTGCTTTCCCACCTTTGATTAACGATACTGCCTGACGAATTTGATTAATCTCATGAATCGCTAAACCGCTGGCAAGCAACCAATTATTTAATTTTTGCAGAAGTTCCAGGTCCATTGTGTCAGGTAAAACTTCCACTAATGAAGATGCGCCACCTGAAATCAATGCCAAAAATTTTGTTTCTTCTGGAATATTTGTAATAAATTCCAGTAACTTAGCTCCCGCCTCAAGGCTCTTTTCATCAGGAACAGGATGCCCTGCTTCAATACATGGCCAACCAAGGTTGCTATCAGTATGTCCGGCTTTGGTAATCACCAAAGCAGATTGAATTTGTTCATTTAACTGATTTTTTGCGCCCAACATCATTGCTGCCGCTGCTTTTCCAATTGCCACTACAGCCACATCCCCTTCTACAAGCATACGTTTTAATTGCTGCTCGACCACCATGCGTCCATTTATCGCTTTTAATGCAAAATAAAATAAATCGCTCAAAATATGTTTTGGCTGTTGTACTTTTGTCATATCACAGATGAATTCAAGGGTAATTATGTCTCAATTTAACATTTGTTTCGTTGATCTTAATATACCTGACTGCTATAAAAAGAATATGTAGTTATTTTATATGCACAGTGATTATATGGAAATCATCAAATATCAGGAGGGAAATTTATGAATATGCCTAAACCCATTTACGAAAGTTTACCTGTTCTATATGTCATCGGCGGTGTTGCTGCCATTTCAACTGTTGACTCATTCATGTCATTTATTTCAGGCATATTACTAGGGTCTTCAGGTGTCATGATTATGTTTTTAAGACGAAACTACAGACGTTCTGAAGATATTTAACAGCATTCTAAATTTCTAATATAATAAAACGCCTCATCCTTTGGGGCGTTTTATTGTATAAAAAATTTAAATGGTTTAGAGAAAAGAAATAACTTAGAATATAAAACAGATAAATGAGTAGCAAATTATAATTCTATAACTATGTCATACCTTTCCTCACTAAAAAATTCTATCCTCAATGCAGGTTTGACAAAATTATCATTATCATTTTTATTTATCGTCGCCATTACACTAAATTTTAACCAGCTTTTAGACACTTCCAGCAAACAACATATTGACAAGGCATTTAACCGCGCACTCATTACCTTTGGCATTGCAAAAACTCTAAACGGTGTCATTTCAGTTGCTCAGGGAACAGAGATTGCAATTCAACCCGCCGGTATTGGTATTAATCTTACACCTGGACAAATCCTTGATCCGGTTAACGATTTAGTTGAACGGTTTTCATGGATCATGCTGGCAAGCACAACGTCATTAGGCATACAAAAAGTTTTTCTTACTATGAGTGTCTGGCCGGTATTTAGTCATTTTTTAGTGTTTTTTCTTCTGCTTGGACTATTATTGCTTTTCTCAAAAACTAAAAAATATTTAAATTTACGCATTTTAGTATTACGTATTTCCCTGTTGTTTATTGTTTTACGTTTTGCTGTTCCCTTTTCTGGACTGGCTAATGAATTCATATACAAAGTTTTTCTTGAAAATGAATATGTTTCTTCAACAGCAATACTTGAATCCACAGCACAACAAATTGGTGAGTTGAATGAAAACGAAAAATTTAACCAACCGGACATTAAAAAGAAATCCGTTTGGGAAAGTGCTAAAGCATTTTATAATTCAACGTCAGAAATGCTGGATATTAATAAAAAAATAGATAGGTATAAACAGGCAGCAACAGAGACAACACACAATATTGTAAATCTGATTGTTGTTTTCTTGTTTCAAACCATAATTATTCCACTAGGTTTTATTTTTATAATCTATGTTTTATTCAAATATATTGTAAAACTTGATTTTAATTCTTAAAGAGACGTTTGCTAAACCATATCCCCTGGTTTATAGCTATTCATCCATTTTATTATTTCTTCTGATGGCATTGGTTTAGCAATATAAAAACCTTGCACATAATCACACTTTAACTCACGTAACTTTACAAGCGTTTCTTTATTTTCAACTCCTTCTGCAATAATTGACAAGCCGAGGTTGTGAGCCAGCTCAATAGTAGAATGAACAATAATTTCATCATTTTCATTATCCAACATGTCCAGCACGAATGATTTGTCAATCTTTAAATATTTTACAGGTAATAATTTTAAGTATGCTAGTGAAGAAAACCCGGTGCCATAATCATCAATAGCTAACGCGATTCCCATCTCACTTAATATTTTAAGAACTTCTCTTGCCCGCATAGGATCGTTCATTACTGCACTTTCAGTGATTTCAAATAATACTTTTTGTGGTTTTATTTTAGTTTTAACTAATGTTTTCCTGATAAATGGAATTAACTCTGCATCCTGAAGATTCCATACCGATAAATTTATAGCAAGTGTAATATTACCAGCATTCCATCTGGCATACTCATTCATTGACTTACTTATCACCCAGTATGTTAATTCAGAGATTAACCCTGTCTGCTCGGCCATTCTTATAATTTGTTCAGCAGGCAAAAACCCATGTATTGGGTGTTGCCAACGAATTAATGATTCAACACTAATAATTTCCCCGCTAAAGTTATCAATTTGAGGTTGAAAATAAAGTTGTAATTTATCGGATGGTTTTTTAAACTCAGCTTTCAAATCAGCTAATAAAGTTAAATTGTCTGCGCTATAATAATCTTTTTCAATCGTATAAAACTCCTGGTTTTTGTTACCGCGTTTTGCGCTATACATAGCGATATCAGCATGCTGAATCAATGTATTAGCATCTAATCCATCTTTTGGATAGGATGCAACACCAACACTAAGTCCAATATAAAGCTTCTGATCTTCTATTGTCATAACACGCTCAATATTTTTAACAATTCTCTTTATAAAAGATTCAATTTGAGAGCGACCACTATAGCTGGTGATAATCGCAAACTCATCACCACCCAACCTGGCAACAGTGTCAGTTGCCCGTAAACAATCCTCAAGCCGTCTTGATACCATTCGTAATACAATATCTCCTACTGGATGTCCCAGGGTATCATTAATATCTTTAAATCGATCCAGATCCAGAAGCAAAAGTGACATTCCACTTTTATTTCTTTCGGCCTGATGAATAGCTTGTTCAAGTCGATCCTGTAATAATGCACGGTTTGGTAGCCCGGTTAATGAATCATGCATTGCCTGAAATTCAAGTACCATTTGCCGATGATGAATTTGTTTACGCATATTATTAAAAGCATTAACCAAAATATGTATTTCTTTACTGGATTTTTCAGGAAGGGTCATATTTTCATAATCACCGGCATGAAACATTATAGATTTAGTAATGTGTTCCACTGGTAACAATAACGACTTATTCAATTTAAAATAAATTAAAATGATAAATAAGATTGCTACACTGGTAAGAAACCATAATTCAATGTTGATTTTTTTAGCTGCGTCATCAACATGCTTCGTATTTTGTGTTGACCATAAATTCAATGATTTTTCCATCAAGCCTAACTCATCAAATACGTTTTTTTGTAACGGCTGAATTTTAGTGCGAATATAATATATATCTGAACGCCATAGATTAGACTTTCTTATTTTCAGTAATTTATTATAATCCTTATTCCACTGTTTAGAACTATCCCGCATTACATCCAGAGCAAGTTCAGCTTCAAATCCAAGACCACCAGTTTTAGCAATATCAGCCAACCCTTGTAGCTTTTTTTCTATTAATTGCTGGTAGTTCTGAATATTTTTGATCTGTGCATTATCTTTCGTATTTAAACCAGCATACATAATCAGCGAACCACGAAAGTCAAGTATTTTAAGTCTCCAGATATTTCTCAAATCATCGAGATGCCGGTATACCTTGCCAAAATATTTTTTATCCCCGGAATCAAAAGTTTCTTTAATCGCATGATTAAGTGCTGTTTCAAAATCATTATTCGACTCAAGTAAAGTAGTGTCTATAAAATGTAACATTGGATACAGCCAGTTAATATCTTTACGCAGATCCAAAAGAATATTTACTTCTGTATTTAATTTTTCATGTGCATTAATCAAACTATATACATTAATTAATAATCCCGTATTTTCAACACCATTCAGTTCTGAAATAATTTTTAGTTTACCCGCAACTATATTAAACCGGGATTTAATTTTTTCCTGATGTACTTTTTCAGAATCACTTAACAATTCATATAAAGACTTATCTGCTTTCCATATTGAATTACGTAAATCATCAACATGAACTATTATCGTGTCATGTAAATTGAGCAAAGCAGTATTTTTTTCAGTTGCAGACTTAAAATAAAAACTTGCCAGTATAGAACCTAAAACAAATACAGAAACAACCACAACGGCAATAACAATGTACTGAAAGCGAAGACTTGATCTTGTCTTGATTTGTGAGTGGGACTCTGTCATATACAACTCTGTTATTATTAAAACTATACAGCCATATGGTTGTGCAAAAGCTTGCTAAACACTTGAATTCATTATAATAAATATCGGCCTGTATACAGCAATATTTAGTAATTGAAGAGTGCAATTACAATTTAACATGAAAAACTCAAGTTAATATATAACCCATTGAATTTCATAAGTTAATTAATTAAAACTTGTTGAATAAGTTCACGAATTTCAGGTAAACATGAACCACAATTCGTTCCCGCATTCAAAACTTCCCCCACTTGCTCAGGAGTTAATAAATTTTGAGATTTAATCGTTTCACTTAATGTATTAATACCAACATTAAAACAAGCACAAACCATTCGCCCGGCATCTTTTTGTTCGCCTGCTGGCTTACCGCTAAGAATACTGATCCTGTCATTTTCACTCAGTTTTTCATCTTTAAATAATCTGATTAACCAGTCACGCTCAGGTAAAAAATAGTCTGGACCAATAAAGATACAACTTTCCAATCGACCATTTTCAATACGTGCTGCACGGTAGCGATTTACTGCGGCATCATGATATTCAGTCCATTCAACCTGTTCAGCATGTTGGCATAATAAACTACGGGCACATTCTGCCCAATCCTGTGGAATTTGATCTCCAGCAATTTCATATCGCCATAAACCCTGGCCACGACTACAGGCCCAGTAACTGGCATTCACTAAATCCAGTTTACGCCGTGATAATAAAAAACCATACCAATGAGCTTGATATGATTTAATATTAACAGGCGTGGCTTTATATTCAGGTTGACCAGAGAAAGGATCAACTACTGCAGCAATTAAGCTATCCACAACCGCACGACTTGCAAACTGTTCATTCCAATGCATCGGAATAAATACACTACCTTGTTGTTGCGATTGTGAAATTTTAACTCGACAGACAACATTTCCTGAAGCACTTGAGACCTCAGCTAATTCATTGTCTTGAAGTGATATCAGCTTTGCATCAAGTGGATGTATTTCAACATAAGGTTCATAAATATGTCCTGATAATCTTGCTGATTTACCCGTACGTGTCATGGTATGCCATTGATCGCGAATGCGACCAGTATTTAAACGTAAGGGATATCTAGCAGACAAGCAGGATGCTGGCACATGGTTTTTTACTGAAATAAATTGTGCTTTTTGATTTTTAGTATAAAAATATCCATCAGCAAATAACCGGGCAGTTCCATTTGGCTTTTCTTTTGTTACTGGCCATTGTATTGTTTCCAGATCATCATACTCTGTATAACTTAAATCTTGTAACCCTGATATATTAAAATCGCGTTCTCCATTATTTTTATAACCTGAAAGATAAGCATGTTCTTTAAATATATCTGCTGCTTCGTTATAAAAAAAACTACCAGTATAACCTAAGCGCTTTGCTACTTCAGAAATAATCCACCAATCAGCACGTGCTTCACCCGGTGAAGCAAGAAATGCACGTTGACGTGTTATTCGTCTTTCTGAATTTGTAACCGTTCCATCACGTTCACCCCAGGTTTGTGCAGGAAGTAAAACATTGGCATAACGAGTTGTATCTGTACTTCGCATACAATCAGAAACAACAACAAAATCACATTTTTCTAAAGCACGTTTCACTTTATCACTATCCGGTAAACTTACGGCAGGGTTAGTTGCCATAATCCAAATAGCCTTAATCTTACCAGATTCCATAGCAGCAAAAAGATCAACGGCCTTTAAACCTTCTTTATCAGCAATCGTTGGTGCCTGCCAAAACTCTTTTACCAGGTTTCGATGTTCTTCATTATCAATAACCATATGTGCAGCTAATTGATTTGCTAAACCGCCAACTTCACGCCCTCCCATTGCATTAGGTTGACCCGTAAGGGAAAAAGGCCCCATTCCTGGCCGACCAATGCGACCAGTAAATAAATGACAATTAATAATACTATTTACCCGATCAGTACCATATGACCATTGATTAATACCTTGAGAATAAACTGTAACAACACGCTCAGTGCGTGCAAATAAGCGATAAAAATTTTCAACACTTTCAATATTCAGGTCACACAGATTAGCGACTTCTTCAGATGTGGAAGCATAAGACTTAGCCATCTCTAATGTTTCATCAAGACCTTCAGTATGATTTTCTACAAACGACTCATTTTTTTCATTTGCATTTTTCAGGTTTACCAGTAACCCATTAAATAAAACATGATCTGTACCCGGTTTAATAGCTAAGTGAATATCTGCAATATCACAAGTTGCTGTGTGCCGAGGATCAATAACCACCACCATCATATCGGGATTATCCTGTTTCGCCTTTTTAATTCGTTGAAACAAAACAGGATGGCACCAGGCTGTATTCGAACCGGTGAGTATAACGAGTTTTGCTCGTTCTAAATCTTCATAACTACAAGGAACTGTATCAGCGCCAAAAGCACGTTTTTGTGCAGCCACCACCGAAGACATGCAAAGCCGGGAATTAGTATCAATATTTGCGCTGCCAATAAAACCTTTCATTAGTTTATTAGCCACATAATAATCTTCTGTTAGAAGCTGACCAGACACATAAAATGCCACTGAATCCGGTCCATGTTCTTTAATGACTTCCTGAAAACGATAAGCAACTGTATTTAGAGCGGTATCCCAGCTTTGTGTATTGCCTTCAACTTCTGGATACAACAATCGCCCCTCCATACTCAGGGTATCGCCTAACGCAGCACCTTTCGAACATAAACGGCCAAAATTAGAAGGATGCTGAGGATCTGCTGAGATCGTAACCTGACCTTCTTCATCTACTTGTGCCAATACACCGCAACCGACACCGCAATAAGGACATGTTGTTTTTACTTCTGAGAACACTGATTTGATACCTAAAAAAATGAATATAAATATTACCATGCTCAAAAAAATAAAAATCAAAAAAATTGCACCGCAAAGACGCAGAGAGCGCAAAAAAAAAAATAGAAAATATTTATTGTTTTGAATTTCTTGGCGTGCTTTGCACTTAATGAACCGCTGCGCGTTTCGTCAGTATTACCTTAACCTGCTCCGCACGTTCTGGCATCGTCTCTGCGGTGAAATATTTTGAGTTTTAAGCATAAAAAAACGGCATAGAGTTTTCACTCTATGCCGTTTTTTATTAGTAGCAAATTCAGGTTAAGCTATAATCTCAACCCTGGTCATACTTTCGTTTACACGTTCCCGCATTTCCTTGCCCGGTTTGAAGTGTGGAACATACTTTGCAGTCAAATCCACAGAATCACCCGTTTTAGGGTTACGGCCCACACGAGGTGGTCGGTAATGTAATGAAAAACTGCCAAAACCACGAATTTCAATACGCTCGCCATTAGCCAATGTTGTTGCCATATGCTCCAACATGTTTTTAACGGCCAACTCAACATCTTTATAAGCCAGTTGAGTCTGTTTTTGAGCCAGAATTTCGATTAGTTCTGATTTTGTCATTATTATTCCTAAACGGTTATCCCTGTAATATGCCTACTATAGTACAAGTTGCGCCAGTATGGAATCCAA
>VAPK011008188.1_pt1 | contig 15797 bp, 16 predicted proteins | sample 3395031 | NCBI WGS metagenome assembly VAPK01 (sample SAMN08290443, study PRJNA428436) | hydrothermal vent metagenome | isolation source: Deep-sea hydrothermal vent chimney 1 | place: Pacific Ocean: Juan De Fuca Ridge
AAAAGCAGGGTGGGATAATGATTATTTGCTAAAAATTCTTCTCGGTGAACGAAAATCTTAAACCATTAATATATCTCATTATTTTAATGCGATTGCCCTACTGCATAGATAGATATTTTCTCCTGTAATACCTGTATTCACTATATTCATATAGCTTATACAGGAGATAAGGCAACGCAGAAGAGTTACCGCGGCACAGGAAGAGCACAGTTATGACCGTGTGAGTGTAACTATACAAAAGAGTAGAGTTAAGCACAAAAATGTATTGGTATTTTTATGCTTAACTAAATAATATTTTATGGCTGAAATTAAATTTCTTACTTTACTTTTTATGTACTAATAATATATTAATCTAATGGAATGCGAATTTTTTGCCCTGGATAAATCAAATCAGGATCTTTAATCACTTCTTTATTAGCAGCAAAAATACGTGGATATTCCATCGCATTTTTATAGTAATGTTTGGCTATTTTTGATAATGAGTCACCACTTTGGATAATATAATATTCAATATTTTCAGGTTCCAGTGCTGCGATAACATCACTATCAGCTCCCATATCCGTTACTGCAATATTGACCTCTACTTCTGTCACCCCTTTTACATTACCCGCCATTAAAACAGCTTTTTGTGCAGCTTCAATATTATCGGTTACCCCTATTAAATTTACTTTTCCATCAGCATAAGCTGCTGTTAAATTATCTATTCCTGGGTTGTTGGCCTCAATATATTCTGATATTTTTTGTCCAGCTTCAGCATCATTATTAAAAATTTTATTACCTATATTTTTTGCAAAATCAAATAGTCCCATTTTTTCACCTTTCTAAATAAATATTAAAAGAATTTTTTAGCTAAATTCAATAAATCATCTGTTACATCACCATCATTATCAGCATCTAAAAATGAAGAAATTAATTGGGTTGCCTGACTAGAGCCATTACCACCTAAAAGACTGGAAATATCCAAGTTACCCACCCCACCTAGTGCAGGGCTATTGACAGTTTCTTTACTTAAAGCACCCATCACAACACTAGCTACTAAGGGTAATAGCTGTTTTACTACTGAATTATCAACACCTGTAACCTCTGCGGTATGGCTGGCCACATTGCGACTGACATCTTTACTGGCAAATACATGCCCTAAAATAGCATTGCCATCTTCAATTGCCGAAGGATCTGTTAAAGCTTCCGGGTTATCCAAATAGCGTTGATGTCCACCTTGACTTAATGTATTGACCAGCCCACCTAAACCTTCAGAACTGGTGGCATTACCTTTAATTCCTTTTGAAACAGCCGGTATTAATTGACTCAGCACCCCTTGTATATCAGATTCATCTATTCCAAATTTATTCGCTAATTGCGTTACCAATTGTGTATTTCCTGCACCTAAAACAACATCTAGAATACCCATTTATTTTACCTGAGAGTTTTAAAAGTTATAAAATATAGTCATTTTCCTAAAACAAGCTGACTAGAAACTGAATGTTAACGTTTATATTCAGTTTTAGCTAATCTATTTATGATTATACTTCACGCGGTCACGACTGCGGTTTTCTATCGGTCGATTTGTGTCGATAGGCAGCGTTGCTGAAATAGTTGCGCAGCTTGCTATGCGCCCATTTCAGTGCCTTGCTATCAACAAAAATCAACTCGCTATAAATTCCGCATCCGTGACCGCGTAAAGTATAGAATACTTGTTTACTCTCAACCTGGAAGTTAAAATTAAATAAGGTTAATCACTATGTCCAACGCCAGTATCAAAAAATCTTCATATCAACGAAAAGAAGCCCCAGGGTTCCTTGAACAACTTGGTGTTAAATATTATCGTTATTTAGCTGAAAAATCTGGCACTATTAATATACAAAATATTAGTATTGATGATTTGCCCCCTGATATTAACTTACAAACCTTAGCCCGAAATATCACTGATTTTGCGATAGTTATCGCCTTTTCAATAGGCGCATTAACAACCTTTGTTACTATTTGGTTAGAATGGACATACCAAAGTACGATGGAAGCAATGTCTTATTATTTTCTTTATGGCACTGTGCTTATTATTATGTTGCTTATAGAGATGGCCGTATTGTTCTGGCTTGGTATTAAAACTGTTTACAGCTTGGCTTGCTTAACCGGACATAACCATGCAACTGAAGGTTCTTGCTTACCAGGTGATGACGCTGTTCCCAATATATTAGCGCGTGCTGCGCTCGAAGTCCCCGACCCTGTTATTCATTATTTAGGGATAGATCCTCTTAAACATTTATCAAAGTCCAAATTATTTTTGGTTGCTTTTTTATATAAGACTAAAGTCATTTTAAGTGGTATGTTGATCAAATTTCTATTAATTCGGCTTTTTGGTAAAGGTGAAATTCGTAATGCTTTTAGCTGGGTCGCTATTCCTATTACAGGAATTTGGGATGCTTTTACTTTATATAAAGTAGCGCGTGAAGCCCGATTAAGACTTTTTGGTAATAAACTAGCCGCGTATATCAGTAATGATGTTTTAACGGAAGCATTTATTGACAGGCTTTCTCCTAAAGCTCGTGAAGGATCAATCCGTGCTATTGCGACAATGATGGTACTGGCCCAAAACTATCACCCTAATATGCTTATATTACTGATTAGGTTATGTGATACCTTTGAAATTAATGATGATTCTGAATATGATAATTGGGAAGATTTTTTGCAATTATTAACTGAAGTGTCAACAGAAGAACGCTATTTTCTTTTAGACTTATTAAGTATCTCAGCGGCTTTTGATGGTCACTTATCTCGACTAGAACGTTATCATTTACCTGAAGCTTTTAAAGAGTTAACCGATGTTTATATGCAAAGGAGTGAGAAATTAACAAGCATGTTATTAAATGGTCAGTTGCATGCCGCTAAAGAATTGTGTTTTCTTGATTTTAAACCTGGTTAGTTCTAAGCCTATAACATTAAAATTTTTCACCCTATCAAATTCTAATATGTTCACACCGTTTAAACAAGATATACACGCCTACAACTTACCTGAACGCTTTACTTTTCCTTTCTATTATACGCCCCACCCTTTATGTTTATTAGCGGCAAAAGAACTGCAACAACATCTAAAAATCCAAAAAAAATGGACTCATAATTTTGGTTTTTCAGAAAATAATAGCCCCGCTATCGGTAAAATGTTTGGTGTTTTACTGGTTAAAAATAAACACGGTGAGGTTGGTTATTTATCTGCATTTTCGGGTAAGTTAGCCGAAAAAAACCACCTACCCAATTTTGTACCTCCTGTCTTTGATATGCTTACCGATGAGAGTTTCTTTTTAAAGGGGCAAGAAGAAATAATTCTTATCACTGAACAAATTACTCAACTAGAGCAGAACCCTCTGCTTTTAAAATACGAGTTGTTTTTAAAAGCAGAAAAACAGTTATCTATCAATGAGATTTCTAGATATAGACAGGAAATAATTGAAGCACGCAAAGTAAGAAAGGCTAGCAGAATTTCAGCTAAAACTTTGCTTGGGTCAGCTGGGTTCATACAGCTCAAAGAGCAGTTAAGTAAAGAAAGTATTAAACAAAAAAATCAACTTAGAGATTTAAACAGTTATTGGAATAAAAGAATTAATAAAGCTGAGCGACAGCTTAATCAACTTACTATTCCACTGACTAAGTTGAAAGACCAGCGTAAGCAATTATCGACTGATTTACAGTATAAACTTTTTAGTCAATACCAGTTTCTTAATATTAAAGGGCAAACTAAAAGCTTAAATTCAATTTTCAAGCAGACACCTCAAAAAATACCACCCGCCGGCTCAGGTGAATGTGCCGCCCCCAAATTATTACACTATGCCTTTAAGTTTGGTATGCAGCCTTTAGCAATGGCAGAGTTTTGGTGGGGTGAATCTCCCAAATCAGAGATTAAAAAACACCTTAATTTTTACGCTGCTTGTCAAGGCAAATGCCAACCTATTTTATCTTATATGCTAGAAGGGATAGATATGGATGAAAACCCTTTATTAAACAACCCCGCTGAAGAAAAGAAAATTGATATCATTTATCAAGATAATAACATGCTGGTTATTAATAAACCCTCTGGCTTGTTATCTGTCCCAGGTAAAAGTATTGAAGATTCAGTTTATTATCGAATGAAACAACTTTACCCTAAAGCCACAGGCCCGTTGACCGTACATCGCTTAGATATGTCTACTTCAGGTTTAATGTTGATCGCTTTATCAAATGAGATACATAAAAAATTACAACGGCAGTTTATTAACCGAAGTATAAAAAAACGTTATATTGCTTTATTAGATGGTTTGCTTAGTGAGGATAAAGGGGCTATTGACCTGCCCATTAGAGTAGATTTAAATGATAGGCCACGCCAGTTAGTTTGCTATCAGTATGGAAAAACAGCAACAACTCAATGGGAAGTGATAGAGAGAAAAAACCAGCAAACCAAGGTATATTTTTTTCCAATAACAGGCCGTACACATCAGTTACGTGTACATTCAGCACATGGCAAAGGCTTAAATACTCCCATAGTAGGCGATGACCTATATGGTAATAAAGCTAGTCGATTACACTTGCATGCAGAATTTATCGAATTTAACCACCCAGTTTCTAAACAAAGAATCTGTTTTCAGGTTGACCCTGAGTTTTAGGTTTTGGACTTTTCTGCGTTAAACAAAAGCTAATAAAAATAAGAGAATTATTTGAGCCTTTCTCTCACCTGGAGGGCTTACAAAAGCGTCTCTATTTTATTCATCAAACTAATATTGACTCAACTTGCAAGTTGGTTTCTACCTCTTTTCTTTGCACGGTATAAAGCGGTATCAGCCAATTTTAACAAGCCCCATGCATTACATTTCTTTATGCTGGAGTCAGCAAGGCCTATTGACACAGTAACTTGAACTGTTTTTTGGTTTTTAGACCTGGATTTATTAGAATTATTTCTTCGTTTTTGCCTATTAACAACAAAAGGCATATCGGCAATTGTTTTTCTTAAATTTTCTAAATGGGTTTCAGCCTCACTCATACTTTTTCCAGGAAAAACCACAACAAACTCTTCACCCCCATACCGATAGGAAAAGCCGCCTCCAGCTACTTTTTTCATTTTAAAAGCAATCATTCTTAGTACGGCATCCCCAGTATCATGCCCATAAGTATCATTAAATTTTTTAAAATGGTCAACATCAAGCATTGCAACAGTATAGAGACCAGAAATAGATTGAAATTTTTCTTTTAATGCTCGCCTACCAGGTAGTTCAGTTAATTCATCAAGGTATGCCATTCGCCAGGATTCTTGTATAACTGCATACAAACACATTAATAGAGCAGAGCTAATAAAAATATTTAAACTGTATGCATTTGTTTTTAACTGTAAAACAATTAACAGAAGAACTAAAACACCAATAGAAGCCGCTTTTAATGGTGATGGTTTTATAAAATCCATTAAAAATAGGCTAAAAAACACAAATATAGCACTAAAGACAACTGTTTGAGATAAATATGTCCAATCAAAATATCGTGCAGGCAGCCAATCTTTGAGTAAATAAAAACTGACCTCAGTTGGTTTTTCAAGGATAATCCAAATTGAAAAACCAAGCAGTAATAGGATTAAAAAATATAACGGTATGGCCTTAAGGCTAAATAGACTACGCTCTGGAGTAACAGTAAAGATAAATAGTAGTAGCAGTGAAGAAATTGATAGTACCGCGTAATGCAGGTTTGTTGATAGCCAATGAAAATTGAAAGATAGATTAACTACCATTAGCAGTACAATAATAAAAAATATTGAACTACGATTAAAATGTAAAGCTAATATAGCTATAAAGATAGCTAAAATTGCTGGCAAATACACTAAAGTCTCAATAACGGGATACGTTATACTTAAATTTTGTTGATAGCCATATATTGATAAAAATAAAATCAGAAAAACAGCTACTAAACTTTTGAGAGTATTAAAAATCATTGAGGGAGTGTATTAGAAGACCGTAGGTGTGAATAGTGTTAGCAAACAATTCATACGTTGTCGTTTGTTAAGAGCCATGTTATTAAATTATTTTTTCAATATACTGCAACATTAACTGTACAGATTTACTTCCTCGGAACTCATTAATATCTAGTTTATATGCGGCCTTAATTGATCGAGTTCCCAGCCAATTTTCGGGCTTATCAACAAAAAAACAAATAGCATCCATTAATAACTCTCCCATAGGAAATCTAAGTACAAACTTTAGGTGTTGCTGCCCTACAATTCTGCATTGAATCACATCAAATACACCATCAAACACAGGTTCAGGAAATGCTTGTCCCCAAGTTCCAGCATCGGCTAATTGCTGAGTAAACTCTTGGCTTATTTCATTTTCAGATAATTTTCCATCAGAATAAATCTTTTGTTCAAGGTCCACTGCATTTAAGTGTTTTGCAACCACTTCATCAAAGGCTAATGCAAAGACAGGATAGTCATGCATTTGAATGCTCATTCCTGCAGCCATTGCATGCCCCCCAAATTTACTCAGTACTTTTGGGTGAGCCACTGCAATTTCGCTTAAAACATCTCTAATATGTACACCAGGTATTGAACGAGCAGACCCTTTTATTTCACCATTTTCTGCTGCCGCAAAAGCCACAACAGGTCGATGTAAACGGTCTTTTATTCTGGAAGCTAAAATACCAATAACTCCTTGATGCCAGCCTTTTTCAAATAGACAAATTCCTGATGATAAATGATTGTCATCTAACAGATGCATTTCATTTAATAAAGACATGGCCTCATTTTTCATTTGAGCTTCTATCTCTTTACGGTCTTTATTTAATTCATCCAACTGTTCAGCCATATCTTTGGCTAATGGTAGATTATCAGTTAATAAACATTGAATCCCTAAAGACATATCATCCATACGTCCTGCTGCATTTAACCTAGGCCCCAGTGCAAAACCAATATCTGTTGAACTAATGGATTGAAATTGCTTACCTGCCTGTTCGATTAAAGCCATAATCCCAGGATGAGCATGACCAGAACGTATTCTTAATAAGCCTTGGTGAACCAAAGCTCTATTTACTTGATCCAAAGCCACCACATCAGCCACGGTTCCCAAAGCAACATAGTCTAATAGCTGGGCAAGATTGGGTTGCTCAATATTATGTTGTTGAAACCATTTTTGTTCTCTCAACCGGCTTCTTAATGCCATTAACACATAAAAAATAACCCCAACACCCGCTATATTGCCGCTGGGGAATTTATCACCTTGCATATTGGGGTTTACGATGGCATCAGCATCAGGTAACTTATCCCCCGGCAAGTGATGGTCTGTGACTAAAACTTTAATACCAAATTCTTTAGCAACTTTAACCCCATCAATACTTGAAATGCCATTATCTACTGTAATAATAACATCAGGTTTTTGTTGTTTAACCAGTTCAACAATTTCGGGCGTTAGCCCATAGCCATATTCAAACCGGTTAGGCACAACATAAGACACATTTTTTGCGCCTAATAATTCAAGCCCCTTTATAGCAACAACACAGCTTGTTGCACCATCAGCATCAAAATCTGCAACTATACTGATATTTTGTTGTTGTTTAATGACTAAGATTAAATGCTCAACCATTGTTTCCATTCCTGATAACAGCCAAGGTGAAGGAAGGTTTGCTAGAGTACGTTCAAGTTGCTCATTTTCTGTAATACCGCGAGTTGAAAAAATATTATTTAATATGGGGTTTATATCTTTTAAATGCGATTTTTTCTTACCAGCTGGTCTGGGGACTATATTTTTCTGAACACCTTGGTGATACATAAACAAACCTTGTAGAGCAGACTTCAGTCCGCAATAGAAATTGGGGTAATTTTATTAACCATAGAACCGTAGTGGACTGAAGTCCGCTCTACAGTGTGCTGTATATTACTTCATGGTTTTTTAATATATTGTGATGAAAACTTTGGGGGATTCTGTTCCAATCCATCACTTGTATAATAATAGGAATATTTGATGCTTGTAACTGTTCTTTAAAATCTATTAATTCGTTAATAGCCAAAGGGATAAAATCAGCCGTGCGAACAACTATATCCAAGTCACTGACATCATGACTTTCACCATTAATACGGCTGCCATAAGCCCATATTTCTATTGGTTTTGTAAAACATTCATTAGCGATATTACATAGGGATTTATGATCTTTATCCCTTATATCAATCATCACAAACTGATTTAATGGCTTGAATTACGCTATTAGCATCAACAATAAATTGTGGTAACAAAATAATGGTTTGCTCAGCAAAACCCTCGCCATAATCATAAGCGGTGTTGTTTCTATTATCTCTGTATTTTAACCAACGTTCAGCTTGTTCTATTGTTATTAAGCTATGGTTTGCAGCATGCCTGAAAATATCCTTAAAATATAACCGGTCTGCTTCTTTAGAACTGTGAAAGTAAGGTTTTAATGCTTTTTTAAGTAATTTACCACTCTGTTCCAGGATAATTTCAAATTCTTTAACGCAGGCAGAACGATACATATCATATTGAACTGACTCATTATCACTTTCACTAAGTAATTTTAATGACATTTCTAGTGTTTTAACACAGCGTTGCAAAAAAGAAGTATCAATATACATGAGTTGAGGAGAGTAGAGCGGACTTCAGTCCGCTATAAACAAAATGGCTATGAGTCAAAAAATTTGTTGTGCCTATTTAGGATAGCGGACTAAAGTCCTCTCTACAACCTTACATTTTATCTAAAATTGCTTTTTTTACTGCATCCAGATTTGCTTCAATAGTAACAGGATGAGAGTCTTTACATTGGTTTATCGCCGTATCAGGGTCTTTTAGACCATTACCTGTTAGTGTACAAACAATTTTACTGCCTTCAGGAATTTTTCCACTGGCAATATCTTTTAAAGCACCCGCTAAAGAAGTAGCCGAAGCAGGTTCACAGAAAATACCTTCATACTGAGATAACATTTTATGAGCCTCTAAAATTTTCTCATCAGTAAAGCAGTCAAACCAGCCACCTGACTCTTTTTGTGCAGCCCAAGCATAATCCCATGATTGTGGTCTGCCTATTCGAATAGCGGTGGCAATTGTTTCTGGCTTATCAACCATTTCCCCACTAATAAAAGGAGCGGCACCTGCCGCTTGGTAGCCACACATAACAGGTCGTTTATTTGCTACAGCTTTTACCCCCCCCTGGTCGGCCGCATATTCTGTATAGCCTTTCCAGTAAGCTGTAATATTACCGGCATTACCCACAGGTAAACAATGATAATCAGGTGCATCACCTAATTCATCAACTATTTCAAAAGCAGCTGTTTTTTGACCATCAATTCTAAATGGGTTTATAGAGTTAACAATTGTCACGGGGGCATGGTCGACAATTTCTTTCACTAAAGACATACCATCATCAAAATTACCATTAATCTGGATAATTTCTGCACCGTACATTAGTGTTTGGGCCAATTTACCTAAAGCAATTTTGCCATCTGGAATTAATACAAAAGCTTTAATACCTGCGCGTACCGCATAAGCAGCAGCTGATGCCGATGTGTTACCTGTAGAAGCACAGATAATAGCTTTACTACCCTCTTCTACTGCTTTGGTAACAGCCATCGTCATACCACGATCTTTAAAAGAACCTGTTGGGTTTAAACCTTCGTATTTAACATAAATATCAACATCTTTAGCAATAATTCTTGGAATATTTTGTAACTGAATTAAAGGCGTATTACCTTCACCAATACAGATAACACGAGTGTCATCACTAACGGGTAAGCGTTTTCTATAACGATCAATTAATCCTGTGTAACGAGTAGCCATAAGTTATCCTAATGTTTCTAAACGAATTCGGCTGATAGAGCCTGTAATAGTTGATAATGCTTCAATTTCAGTAATCGCCGCATTCATTTCTTTTTCTAATGTTGTTTGTGTCAACATAATAACAGGTAAGCGGGTATTACCCTCTAAAGGTTCTTTTTGAATTAAAGCTTCAATACTAATATTGTGCTTCGCTAAAATACTGGTGACATCAGCCAATACACCTGGTTTATCTTCTGCACTTAATCGCAAATAATAAGCTGTTTGTATTGCTTCAGCAGGTAAAACAGGAATATCACTGATTGCATCTGCTTGAAAGGCCAAATGTGGCACACGATGTTCGGGGTCGCCAGATAAAACTCTGACCACATCCACTATATCAGAAATTACCGCTGAGCCTGTTGGTTCCGCTCCTGCTCCCGCACCATAATAAAGTGTTGGGCCAACAGCATCACCTTGAACTAAAACGGCATTCATTACACCATCTACATTTGCAATTAAACGTTTAGCTGGAATTAAAGTAGGATGAACTCTTAACTCAATCCCTTGTGCTGTTTTTCTAGCAATACCTAAATGTTTAATGCGATAGCCCAATTCTTCAGCATATTCAACATCAGCACGGGTAATTTTAGTAATACCTTCGGTAAAAACTTTCTCAAACTGTAATGGAATGCCAAATGCTAATGATGCAAGAATAGCCAATTTATGTCCAGCATCAATACCTTCAACGTCAAATGTTGGATCTGCTTCTGCATAGCCTAAAGCTTGTGCCTCTGCCAATACATCAGCAAAGTCTCGACCTTTATCACGCATTTCTGTCAAGATAAAGTTACCCGTGCCATTAATAATACCTGCTAACCATTCAATTTGGTTACCACTTAAACCTTCACGAATAGCTTTTACAATTGGAATGCCGCCAGCAACTGCTGCTTCAAATAAAACCATCACACCTTTTTCACTGGCTTTAGCAAAAATTTCATTGCCGTGTAATGCAATAAGTGCTTTATTAGCCGTAACGATATGTTTACCGTTATCTATCGCTTGTAAAACCAGGTCTTTGGCTAAAGTCGTACCACCAATGAGTTCTAAAACAATATCAATTTCAGGGTTGTTAATGATGGCAAGAGAATCAGTCGTAAGCTCAATACCTTGAGTGTCGCATATTCTTTCACGCGTTATATCTCTGGCTGAAGCGCAAGTCACAACAATTTCTCTTCCTGCTCTACGAGAAATTTCTTTTGCATTTCTTTTAAGTATATTAACGACACCGCCACCCACAGTCCCTAATCCTAAAACACCAATTTTTACCGCTTTCAATTGAAACTCCTAATATTTTGTAGGGCGGACTTTAATCCGCATATCTTCTTGAGCTTAGTGGACTGAAGTCCGCTCTACATCATTACTCTATAATACCGTCTTTTTTAAGCATTGCTCTAATGCCACGTAGTGCTTGTCTTGTTCTGTGCTCATTTTCAATTAAACTAAAACGAACATGGTCATCACCATATTGACCAAAGCCTACACCTGGAGAAACAGCCACCTTGGCATCAATTATCATTTTCTTACAAAATTCAATTGAACCCATATCTTTATATTGTTTTGGAATAGGTGCCCAAACAAACATGGTTGCTTTGGGTTTTTCTACTGTCCAGCCCATACTATTTAAACCATCACACAATACATCTCTGCGGCTTCTATACATTTCTCTAATTTCAGCAACACACTCTTGAGGTCCTTCAAGTGCTGCAATTGCCGCTACTTGAATGGGTGTAAACATGCCATAATCTAAATATGATTTTATTCTTGTCAGTGCGGAAACCAAAGTTTTATTTCCACACATAAATCCTACACGCCAACCTGGCATATTGTAACTTTTTGATAATGAAAAAAACTCTACGGCAATATCTTTAGCCCCTTCTACCTGTAATATCGAAGGTGCTTTATAGCCATCAAATACAATATCCGCATAAGCAATATCATGGACCACCCATATATTATGCTCTTTAGCCACGGCTACAATTTTTTCAAAAAAATCTAATTCAACACATTCACTGGTTGGATTACCCGGAAAGTTAAGAATTAACATTTTAGGCTTTGGCCAAGAGTCAATAATGGCTTTATGTAATTCATCAAAAAAATCAATGCCTGGAACCATTTTTACATGACGTAAATCAGCCCCTGCGATAACAACGCCATAAGGGTGAATCGGGTAAGCTGGGTTAGGGACTAAAACAACATCGCCAGGCCCCAGGGTTGCTAATGCCAAATGAGCTAAACCTTCTTTTGACCCAATGGTCACAATGGCTTCTGTTTCAGGATCTAAATCGACATTAAAACGGTTTTTATACCAATTACAAATAGCTTGTCTTAAACGAGGAATTCCACGAGAAACTGAATATCGATGCGTATCATCTCTTTCAGCTGCCTCAACCATTTTTGCAACAATATGTTTAGGTGTTGGTTGATCAGGATTTCCCATGCCAAAGTCAATAATATCTTCACCTGCTGAACGCGCTTTGGCTTTCAGTTCGTTAACAATATTAAAAACGTAAGGAGGTAAACGGCTGATACGATGAAATTCTTCCATTGATGATGTCGAATAATGAAGTAATATTTAAACCCTATATTATAACCTGAATTGAAGTATCTTAGGGTGATGGATTAAGAGAAAGTCAGATATTGATAACAAGATCAATACCTTCCTTACAATTGGCTTGTTATTATTGCTCGTTCAACTCGCTCTAAATCAGCTTGGGTATCCACTCCGGCTTCGGGTGCTTTAGCAACTGTTTTAACTAATATTTGTTGCCCATACCATAAGATTCTGAGTTGCTCTAAAGACTCAACAGCCTCTAATTCCGAGGGTCGCCATAAACAATAGTCTTTTAAAAATTTAACTCTATAAGCATACATACCTATATGTCTTAAATAAGGCATCAGATACGATGGCTCGCCACCTTGCGCAGAAAATGAATTACGATCCCAGGGAATAGCTGCCCGGCTAAAATACAAAGCATAACCAGCTTGATTAAGCACAACTTTAACCGCATTTGGATTAAATATTTCTTCCGAATCATCAATTTTAGCTGCTAAAGTAGCTATTCCAGCCTGACTTTGCTCGCCTAAAGCTATTGCAACATCTTTAATATATGCTGCTGGAATTAAAGGTTCGTCACCTTGTAAATTGACAATAATATCGTCATCAGCCCAGCCCATTTTTACGGCAACTTCAGTGATGCGCTCAGTACCACTTTGATGATTCGCATCAGTCATTACGACTTTCAAACCTAAAGCATCTACCTGCTCAAATATCCTTTGATCATCGGTAGCAACAACCACTTCATCTGCCTTGGCTTCAATTGCTGTTTCACAAACATGAGCAATCATAGGTTTTCCTGCAATATCCAATAAAGGCTTTCCAGGTAACCGAGTTGACCCGTAACGAGCAGGAATAACGACCTTAAAGGGGGTGTTCATTACTTTGCCAAAGCATCAATTTCTTCATTTGATAATTCACGCGCTTCATCTGCTAGCATAACCGGAATACCATCTCTTACTGGAAAAGCTAATCTATCCGCTTTACACAATAATTCTTCAGCCTCTTGTTTATAAATTAAAGTGCTTTTACAAATAGGGCACGCCAAAATATCAAGTAATTTTTTATCCACGAATTTTCTCTTTTATAAGGGTTAATAGTTTATCTATAAATTGTTGCTGAGGTTTTGCTTTAATAGGTACGAACCAATGTTTTTCAGTAGCAAATTTGAAGCATTTTACGGCATCTTTTTCTGTCATCAAGACGGCTTTATCATCATTAAAATTAATATCATCAAGGGTAAATTTATAATGATCAGGAAATGCATGCTGCTCTATCGTAATTTTATTTTTTTCCAGTAGGTCAAAGAATCGTTTAGGGTTACCAATGCCGGCCAATGCATGGCTAGGTATAAAATTAAAATCAGATAATAATTTTTCTTCTTTAGTGACTAAGTTTACGGCAGTTTCACCCTCCATAAACATAGAGAACTCATTCTCTTCTTCTGCTTCACCATTTACAATAACCAAATCAACTTTATGCAATCTTTCAGTTGATTCTCTTAAAGGCCCACAAGGTAACACATAGCCATTCCCAAAACGCCTCTGCCCATCAATTACTATAATTTCAATATCACGCTCTAAAGCATAATGCTGTAAACCATCATCAGATAAAATAATATCACAAGCTGATTTGTCTAATAACATTTGCGCTGCTTTTACACGTTCAGGTCCAACGGCTATGGGACAATCTGCGTGTTTTGCCATTAATACCGCTTCATCCCCAACTAATTCAGGCTTACTTTGCTGGTCAACCCATTGCGGCCAAGTTTCAGCATTACCGCCATATCCTCTGCTGATAATACCGGGTTTATAACCCTGCTCTATCAAAAATCTGGCCATCCAAAGTATTAATGGTGTTTTCCCAGTCCCACCCACTGTAATATTGCCAACGATAACAATGGGTACAGCTAGTTTTGTTTTCTTTTTTATACCTATTCGATATAAAAAAGCTCTAAATCGCATAACATCATCATAAACCATAGAAATCGGCATAAAGGCTGCTGAAATATACATTTCTTTATACCAGGCATCTTGTAACCAACGTGAAATTTTTTGTTTCATTTTTCTATAGTCCAGGCTTATTTTTAGTAGCAAATGTGATTTTCTTAAAACCCAGTTGACTTGCCACATCAAGCGCCGTAATCACCGCTTGATGTGGGGTTTTACCATCCGCACTAATAATGAAAGGAATTAATCGTGTATTACCTGCAGTTTGAAGCAATGCGCGTCTTAAAGTACTCGTTTTTTGATTGAGTAATTGATGAGGTAAACCATCATCACCATTAATAAAATAAAGGCCATCAGCATTGATGGTTAAAACAATCATTTTTTCTACAGTTTCAGATTCCACTCCTTTTGCTTCAGGTAAGTTAATCTTTAATTCTGATTGTTTACTAAAAGTAGTTGTTACCATAAAAAAAATCAATAACAAAAAAACCACATCAATCATGGGAGTTAACGATATATCAACTTGTTTTTTATCTCTCCGCGAAAAATTCATCAGGTTTACTCTCTGTCCCCAGACATTAAATCAACCAGTTTTAAGGCTTCTTCTTCCATTTTTAATACATAATCATCTATTAACCGTTCAAAGTAACGGTGAAAAATTAAACTAGGGATTGCAACGGTTAGACCTGCTGCGGTGGTTAATAAGGCTTCTGATATACCACCCGCTAAAATACCAGGATCACCGACCCCATGAATCATAATGGCTGTAAAAACCTTAATCATCCCAACAACTGTGCCTAATAAACCCAGTAATGGTGTCACTGAAGCAATTGTACCCAATGGGTTTAAGTAACGTTCCAATTCATGCACAACTTGCCGCCCAGTTTCTTCAATACTGGTTTTCATCATTTCACGCCCATGATGCTTATTTGTTAAACCAGAAGCCAGGATAGCACCAAGTGGAGAATTCATTTTAATTCTTCTCAGTGTCATATCATCAATTTGTTTTTCTTTGGCCAGTTTCCATAATTGAGGCACCAGGTCTGGCGGTAAAATTTTGTTGCGCTGTAATGACCAGAAGCGCTCAGCAACGATAGCCATTGCAATAATTGAGCAGAGAATGATTGGTAACATTAACCAACCACCATTTGTTATTAGTTCAAACACTTAACTTATTCCTTTTAACTAACTATATTTTACTTTGTTTTGAAAAGTATATTACACAACTATATACTCTATGTTCCAGTTTTTAATTGTTGCTTTTGTAAAGTACTGAAAAACAGAGGGATAGAGAGAATCCTTTTCTACAGATGCTAGATTTATGGGGTAATGATCAATGTCATTAAGTTAAGGAAAAAGAGCTTTTTATTTCTCCCTCTCGGCACACCACTTCGCTACTCCATGCATTGCTCTACCTCCTGCCTAAGCTACATGGATGTAGTGAATGCAGATATTGCAGGAGAAAATATCTGCCCA
>VAPK010954194.1_pt1 | contig 15790 bp, 11 predicted proteins | sample 3395031 | NCBI WGS metagenome assembly VAPK01 (sample SAMN08290443, study PRJNA428436) | hydrothermal vent metagenome | isolation source: Deep-sea hydrothermal vent chimney 1 | place: Pacific Ocean: Juan De Fuca Ridge
CCAATTGCAATGGAAGACGGTTTACGTTTTGCGATTCGTGAAGGTGGCCGTACCGTGGGTGCGGGTGTGGTTTCTAAAGTGATAGAATAACGGGTTATTGAGTAACGATGGTTAAATAAACCGGGGTAACTTGGTAAAGAGTTGATAGGCCAGTGGCTCAATTGGCAGAGCAGCGGTCTCCAAAACCGCAGGTTGGGGGTTCGATTCCCTCCTGGCCTGCCATTTTTATGGCATGGTTAATTGTTAGTAACAGGTTTAAAATACGGCATGGATAAAATTAAGTTTGTCATTATTTTTTTGTTAGTTGGTGCAGGCATTTATGGTTTTTACCATTATGTCGATCAGCCATTTTTGTATCGTGTACTGGGTTTACTGGTATTGATTTCGATTGCTTTCGGTCTTGCCGCGACAACACAAGCCGGTTCGAATGGTATTAACTTTGGTCGAGCCGCAGTGGTTGAAATGCGTAAAACAGTTTGGCCGACTAAAAAAGAAACAATGCAAACAACCGCTATTGTGATGGTCATGGTTGTTATCATGGGACTGGTTTTATGGTTGTTTGACACGATTTTAGTTTCAATTATTCGTTGGTTGACGAGTTAATCACTTAGGACTAAAGGGAGAAAAACGTGGCATTACGTTGGTATGTTGTACACGCTTATTCAGGTTTTGAAGCGCACGTTCAACGCGCTTTAAAAGAGCGTATTGATCTCGCCGGTGCGCAAGATCAGTTTGGTGAAATTATGGTGCCAACTGAAGAAGTCGTTGAAATGCGCGGTGGCACGCAACGTAAAAGCGAACGTAAGTTTTTTCCGGGTTATGTTCTGGTGCAAATGGAACTCACCGACGAAACTTGGCATTTAGTAAAAGAAGTACCTCGCGTGATGGGCTTTATTGGTGGTACGGCGAACAAGCCTGCACCTATTAGTGATAAGGAAGCCGAAACGATTCTAAACCGTGTACAGGAAGGTGTTGAAAAACCCCGTCCGAAAGTATTGTTTGAAGCGGGTGAAGTGGTGCGTATTACTGAAGGTCCATTCAATGACTTTAACGGTGTCGTTGAAGAAGTAGATTACGATAAGAGCCGCTTACGGGTTGAAGTGTCTATTTTTGGTCGCTCAACACCGGTTGACCTTGAATTTAGTCAAGTCGAAAAGAGTTAAATATTTTATGGCTGTTTGCTTTAAATAGCAGGCAGTTTTTTTGTAACCCCGGGGAGCCGAGGTTGGTATTGAAAATGTTGGAAAATATTTTTAAAGCCAAACTAACGCGTATGTACCCGCAAGGAGAAAAAACATGGCAAAGAAGATAGAAGCCTATATTAAGCTGCAAGTGGCAGCAGGCGAAGCAAATCCCAGTCCACCAGTTGGTCCTGCATTAGGTCAGCATGGTGTTAACATCATGGATTTCTGTAAAGCATTTAATGCAAAAACACAAAGCTTGGAAAAAGGCTTGCCTACCCCTGTTGTGATTACAGTTTATTCTGATCGTAGTTTTACCTTTGTTACCAAAACACCACCTGCTGCTGTGCTTTTAAGAAAAGCTGCCGGTATTGCGAAAGGCTCCGGTGTGCCGAATCGCGATAAAGTGGGCAAAGTATCACGTGCCCAGCTTGAAGAAATTGTAAAAATGAAAGAACCCGATCTTACTGCCGCCAGTATGGATGCAGCCGTTCGTACTATTGCAGGTACTGCACGTAGTATGGGTCTTGAAACGGAGGGCGTGTAAATGGCCAAGTTATCAAAAAAAGAAAAAGTCATTGCTGAAAAATTAGAAGTGGGCAAACATTACGAAGCGGATACTGCTTTTAGTTTGTTAAAAGAGTTACCAAAAGCAAAGTTTTCTGAAGCGGTTGATGTTGCCATTAATCTTGGTGTTGACCCGCGTAAATCAGACCAAGTTGTGCGCGGTGCTTGTGTATTACCAAACGGTACGGGCAAAACGGTTCGTGTCGCGGTATTTACTCAAGGCGAAAACGCAACTAAAGCAACCGCTGCAGGTGCAGACATTGTCGGCATGGACGATTTAGCGGAAAGCATAAAAGGTGGCAACCTCGACTTTGACGTTGTGATTGCTTCTCCTGACGCAATGCGCGTTGTCGGTCAGCTCGGTACTATTTTAGGCCCTCGTGGTTTAATGCCTAACCCTAAAGTGGGTACGGTAACCCCCGATGTTGAAACAGCAGTTAAAAATGCAAAATCAGGTCAGGTTCGTTTCCGTACCGATAAAGCGGGTATTATCCATGCACGTATTGGCAATGTTGATTTTGAAGGCAGTGCCTTAAAACAAAACCTTGAAGTATTACTGACCGACTTGAAAAAGGCCAAACCGGCTTCAGCAAAAGGTCAATATTTTAAGAAAATTACAATTTCCAGCACAATGGGGCCAGGAATTGTAATCGATCAAGCAACGTTAGAAGTTTAAGTCTTAATTTAACTATTTGACGTTGTAACAAACTTTGGGTTTCGGTTATTTACAAAAAGAACCGGAACCGTCAAAGACCGTAGGCAGGCAATGGGTTTATAGCTTTATGAGCTAGTGGTTAAGTCCGGAGTCAGTAAAAGAGTTTTTCTACCTACGCAGGCGGTGACCAGCAAGAAATTTTTTTCTAAATTTTCTATGGGTTTTTACCGTAGGGGTAACAAGAGGTACAGGTTTAGCTGTATGGCTTGTTGCATATTTTAGTTTGCGCTTAATTTTAAGTGCATAAAAGTGAAGGAGGTTTACGTGGCACTTAGCTTAGATGAAAAAAAGGCTATTGTAGCAGACGTTGCCGAAATCGCTGCCACAGCACATAGTGCTGTATTAGCAGAATACAATGGCTTGTCAGCAGCAAAAATGACCGAATTACGTGCGAAAGCACGCGAAGGCGGCGTTTATCTGCGTGTTATTAAAAATAATCTTGCCAAACGTGCAGTCGAAGGTACTGAATTCGAATGTATGGTAGAAGCTTTTGTTGGTCCCATGGTCTATGCGTTTTCGCAGGAAGACCCCGGTTGTGCCGCAAGAGTGATAAAAGATTTTGCTAAAGAGAATGAAGCCTTGGTGGTGAAAGCTCTGGCCGTTGGTGGGCAGCTATTAGCTGCAAATGAACTTGATCGTTTAGCAAGTTTACCGACCAAAGATCAGGCTATCAGCATGTTGATGTCTGTGATGCAGGCACCGATCACCAAACTTGCTCAAACCCTCAACGAGGTACCGGGCAAGCTTACTCGTACAGTGGCAGCTATCCGCGATCAGAAACAAGACGCGGCATAAGCAACCTGAAATTAAATTATTTATTCAGTCACAGACTGAAACATAGAAAATTGGAGATAAACTCATGGCAGTTTCAAAAGATGATATTTTAGAATCAATCAGCAATATGACCGTAATGGACGTTGTTGACTTAATCGAAGCAATGGAAGAAAAATTTGGCGTTTCAGCCGCAGTAGCCGTTGCCGCAGCACCTGCCGCCGCCGGTGGTGATGCAGCCGCAGCAGAAGAAAAGACTGAATTTGATGTTGTAATGACTTCTTTCGGTAGCAACAAAATTTCTGTTATTAAAGCAGTTCGCGGAATCACAGGCTTAGGCTTGAAAGAAGCGAAAGAAATGGTTGAAGGTGTACCTTCAACTATTAAAGAAGCCGCAGCGAAAGCAGAAGCTGAAGACATCAAAAAGCAGCTTGAAGAAGCTGGCGCTGAAGTTGACCTTAAATAGTCAATTTTAAGCATTAGGTTAAAAATAACTTGCAAATTGATGCATTTACTGGTAAAAATCCTGCCAATCACAATGGTCGGCAAGAAAATTACTCCAGTAAACGATACAAATAGACGTTACGTTGCGTCCTGTTAGCTTTTTGCTAGCAGGTTCGTGGCGTGCTTCTGTTTGTGTTTTTTTAATGGTTTTTAGTATTAGGCGGGCAATAAAGGTCGCTTAATTTAACAACATTTATCGCGTAGGGTGTTCCATGGCTTACTCATTTACTGAGAAGAAACGTATTCGTAAGAATTTTGGTCGTTATAGCAGCGCTTTAGAAATTCCATATTTACTTGCAACACAAATTGAATCTTACCGTGGTTTTTTACAACGAGGTGTTGAAAAAGATCAGTTGGCTGAGAAAGGTTTGCATGCTGCTTTTAGTTCTGTTTTCCCGATTGTTAGCTATTCAGGCAATGCTGCTCTTGAATATGTAAGCTACCGCTTAGGTACACCGACTTTTGACGTTAAAGAATGTCAAATGCGAGGCGTGACGTATTCTGCGCCGTTGCGGGTAAAAGTACGCTTATTAATATACGATAAAGAAGCAAAAACCCAAACAATTAAAGATATCCGTGAACAGGAAGTGTACATGGGTGAAATTCCGTTAATGACGGATAACGGTACCTTTGTTATTAATGGTACTGAGCGTGTTATTGTTTCTCAATTACATCGTTCTCCTGGTGTGTTCTTTGATCATGATAAAGGTAAAACACATTCTTCCGGGAAACTCTTATATAACGCACGTGTTATTCCATACCGTGGCTCATGGCTGGATTTTGAATTCGATCCAAAAGACGGCGTTTATTGCCGTATCGATCGCCGTCGTAAATTGCCGGCTACGATCCTGTTAAAAGCATTAGGCTATAGTAGTGAAGAAATTCTGGAAATGTTTTTTGAAACAACCACCTTTAAATTTACTAAAGATGGCGTTTCAATGGCACTTATTCCTGAACGTCTGCGTGGCGAAGTAGCAACCTTTGATTATAAAATTAAAAACAAAGTTGTTGTTGAAGAAGGTCGTAAAATTACTCCTCGCCATATTCGTGAATTCGACAAAGCAGGTGCAAAAACATTAAGTGTGCCAGATGATTACTTACTAGATAAAGTTCTGGCTCGTGACATTATTGATGAAAGCACTGGCGAACTGTTAGTGGCAGCCAATAGTCCACTGACAGAAGAACTTATCGAACAGTTAAAAGAAACAAAATTAAAATCAATTGACTGTCTCTATACCAATGATATTGATCAAGGTCCGTTTATTTCTACGACGTTGGCGATTGATATCACAACGACTCAGCTTGAGGCTCAAGTTGAAATTTATCGTATGATGCGTCCGGGTGAGCCACCTACAAAAGATGCAGCTGAAAATCTGTTTAATAATTTATTCTTCACCCCTGAGCGTTATGACTTATCTGCGGTTGGTCGAATGAAGTTTAATCGCCGTATTGGTCGTAAAGAGATTGAAGGCGAAGGAATTTTATCGAAAGAAGATATTGTTGAAGTGGTTAAAACCTTAATTGATATCCGAAACGGTCGTGGCATCGTGGATGATATCGATCACTTAGGCAATCGACGTATTCGCTCGGTTGGTGAAATGGCAGAAAACCAGTTTCGTGTTGGTTTAGTCCGTGTTGAACGTGCCGTTCGTGAACGCTTAAGCATGGCGGAAGCCGATAACCTGATGCCACAGGAAATGATCAACGCCAAGCCTGTTTCGGCAGCAGTGAAAGAATTTTTTGGTTCAAGTCAGTTGTCACAATTTATGGATCAAAATAATCCATTATCAGAAGTGACGCATAAACGTCGTATTTCAGCCTTAGGGCCGGGTGGTTTAACCCGTGAACGTGCCGGTTTTGAAGTGCGGGACGTACATCCAACGCATTATGGCCGTGTTTGCCCTATTGAAACACCAGAGGGACCAAACATTGGTTTGATTAACTCTTTGTCAGTTTATGCTCGTACTAACTCTTACGGGTTTTTAGAAAGTCCTTACCGTATTGTTAAAAAAGGTAAAATGACGGATGAAATCGAATATCTGACAGCGATTGATGAAAGTGAATATATTATCGCGCAAGCCAATGCTGAAATGGATAACCGTGGGCGTTTTACTGAAGACATGGTCTCTTGTCGTCATTTAAATGAATTTACCATGGCGCCAGCTGCAGACGTTCAATATATGGATGTGTCACCGAAACAGATTGTATCGGTTGCAGCTGCATTAATTCCATTCCTAGAACATGACGATGCTAACCGTGCCTTGATGGGCTCGAACATGCAACGTCAGGCAGTACCAACACTGATTGCACAAAAACCATTGGTGGGTACCGGTATCGAGCGCAGTGTTGCGGTTGACTCGGGTGTTACCGTGGTTGCCAAACGGGGTGGTCGAATTGACTCGGTTGATGCTTCGCGGATTGTGGTTGTTGCCAATGATGATGAAGCGGTAACAGGTGAGTCTGGTGTGGATATTTACAACCTGACTAAATACACCCGTTCTAACCAGAATACTTGTATTAACCAACGTCCATTAGTGCGCGTGGGCGATATTGTTGCCCGTGGCGATGTAATGGCCGATGGCCCATCAACGGATATGGGCGAGTTAGCGCTTGGTCAGAATATGTTGATCGCCTTTATGCCGTGGAATGGTTACAACTTTGAAGATTCAATTCTTGTGTCTGAACGGGTTGTTCAGGAAGACCGTTATACAACCATTCATATTGAAGAGCTCACCTGCGTTGCTCGGGATACCAAATTGGGTTCTGAAGAAATTACCGGTGATATTCCCAATGTGGGTGAGTCAGCCTTATCTAAACTCGATGAAGCGGGCATTGTTTATATTGGCGCAGAAGTTAAATCGGGCGATATTTTAGTGGGTAAAGTTACCCCTAAAGGTGAAACCCAGTTAACCCCAGAAGAAAAATTACTGCGGGCTATTTTTGGTGAAAAAGCATCCGACGTTAAAGACACCTCTTTACGTGTTAAATCCGGCGTAACTGGTACGGTTCTCGATGTGCAAGTGTTTACTCGTGACGGTCTAGAAAAAGATTCGCGCGCCAAAGCCATTGAAGAATCTGAGCTTACTCGCATCAAGAAAGATTTAGCCGATCAGATGCGCATCATGGAAAACGATCTCTACCAACGTGTGGAAAGCATGTTAGTCGGTAAAATGGCTGACGGTGGTCCAAACCAGCTTAAGAGCGGTTCAAAAATTACCGCTGCGTACTTAGAAGAAGTGGCGCGTGACAAGTGGTTTGAAATTCGTTTACGTAATGACGATGCTAATGCGCAGCTCGAAGCCGTTGCCGAACAGCTTAGACAAATGCATATTGACTTCGATGAAAAATATGAAGAGAAAAAATCAAAGTTAATCACTGGTGATGATTTAGCGCCGGGTGTATTGAAAATGGTTAAAGTTTATCTTGCGGTAAAACGTCGTATTCAACCAGGTGACAAAATGGCGGGTCGTCACGGTAACAAAGGTGTTATTTCGATGATTGTGCCTGTAGAAGATATGCCACATACACCAGAAGGTGAGCCAGTGGATATTGTACTCAATCCATTAGGTGTACCGTCTCGTATGAATATTGGTCAGGTATTAGAAACTCACCTCGGTTGGGCAGCACGCGGTCTTGGTAAAAAAATCAATAAAATGATTGAAGACGAGCAGCAAAAAGTGTCTGACATTCGTAAATTCCTCGACGAAATTTACAATCAAACCGAAGGCGAAAAAGCGGATCTTAAATCATTTACTGATGAAGAAATCATGGAGCTTGCAGGCAATCTCTGTGACGGTGTGCCGATTGCAACGCCGGTATTCGATGGTATTAAAGAATCTGAGCTTAAAGAGTTATTGGTATTAGCTGACTTGCCAGCATCGGGCCAGACCAAGTTAATTGATGGTCGAACCGGTGTTGAGTTTGAACGTGTAATCACCGTGGGCTATATGTACATGTTGAAGTTAAACCACTTGGTTGACGATAAAATGCATGCGCGTTCTACCGGTCCATACAGTCTTGTTACGCAACAACCTCTCGGCGGTAAAGCCCAGTTTGGTGGTCAGCGTTTCGGTGAGATGGAAGTATGGGCACTGGAAGCATACGGTGCAGCGTATACCTTACAGGAAATGTTAACGGTTAAATCGGATGACGTGAATGGTCGAACCAAAATGTATAAAAACATTGTGGATGATAACCATCATATGGAAGCCGGTATGCCGGAATCCTTTAACGTATTGTTGAAAGAAATTCGATCTCTGTGTATTGACATCGAATTAGAAGAAACCAAATAAGTTTATACCTAGTAGGCCGGGAAGCCGCAGCGTAACCCGGAATTGAGGCCTTGTTTAGTTAATAACTAAGGCCGACCTATTATTTAGCAGGAGTGACAACGTGAAAGATCTACTTAAGATCCTAAAGCAGCAAGGGCAAAACGATGATTTCGATGCGATTCGAATTGGTTTGGCATCGCCACAGAAAATTCGTTCGTGGTCGTACGGTGAAGTAAAAAAACCGGAAACAATTAATTATCGTACCTTTAAACCTGAACGTGACGGTTTATTCTGTGCGAAAATTTTTGGCCCTGTAAAAGATTACGAATGTCTATGCGGTAAGTACAAACGCTTAAAGCATCGTGGCGTTATCTGTGAAAAATGTGGCATCGAAGTAACTTTAGCTAAAGTACGTCGTGAGCGCATGGGTCATATCGAACTTGCCAGTCCTGTTGCACATATCTGGTTCTTAAAATCATTGCCTTCACGCATGGGTTTATTACTCGATCTCACTTTACGTGATATTGAACGGGTTCTTTATTTTGAAGCCTTCGTTGTGATTGAACCGGGTATGACGGATCTTGAACCGGGCGCTTTAATGTCGGATGAGCAGTACCTTGATGCCATCGAAGAATACGGTGATGAATTTGACGCACGTATGGGTGCAGAAGCCATCTTTGAATTATTGCGTAAGCTCGATCTGGAAGCGGAAGCCGTACAGGTTCGCGAAGACATGGGTAACACCCGTTCCGAAACTAAAATTAAAAAATACACTAAACGTTTAAAATTACTTGAAGCGTTTATGGAATCAGGTAACAAACCTGAATGGATGGTGATGACAGTACTGCCTGTTCTGCCTCCTGAACTGCGTCCATTAGTGCCATTAGAAGGCGGCCGTTTTGCAACGTCCGACTTAAATGATTTATACCGCCGCGTGATTAACCGTAATAACCGTTTAAAACGCTTACTGGATTTAAATGCACCCGATATTATTGTACGTAACGAAAAACGTATGTTACAGGAATCGGTCGATGCCTTATTAGATAATGGTCGTCGCGGCCGTGCGATTACCGGTTCAAACAAGCGCCCATTAAAATCTTTGGCTGATATGATCAAAGGTAAGCAAGGTCGTTTCCGTCAGAACTTGCTTGGTAAACGGGTGGATTACTCTGGCCGTTCAGTGATTGTGGTTGGACCAACATTAAAGTTACATCAATGTGGCCTACCTAAAAAAATGGGTCTGGAATTATTCAAACCGTTTATCTTTAGTAAATTAGAACGTCGTGGTTTAGCCACAACGATTAAAGCTGCCAAGAAAATGGTTGAACGTGAAGGCCCTGAAGTCTGGGATATCCTCGATGAGGTTATTCGTGAACATCCTATTATGCTTAACCGTGCGCCAACACTTCACCGTTTAGGTATTCAGGCGTTTGAGCCAATGTTGATTGAAGGTAAAGCGATTCAATTACACCCACTAGTTTGTACCGCATTCAATGCGGATTTCGATGGCGATCAAATGGCGGTTCACGTGCCTTTGTCTATCGAAGCACAGCTTGAAGCACGTACTTTAATGATGTCGACTAACAATATTTTATCACCCGCTAATGGTGAGCCGATTATTGTACCTTCACAGGATGTTGTTTTAGGTTTGTATTACTTATCCCGTGAGCGCATTAATGCTAAAGGCGAAGGCATGGTCTTTGTTGATGCCAATGAAGTTCAGCGTGCCTTTGCAAATGATGCTGTGCATCTGCAAGCAAAAGTGAAAGTGCGTATTAAGCAAGTGACTGTTAATAAAGACGGCACTCGTACAGCAGAAACAAAATTAGAAGAAACAACCGCCGGTCGTGCTATTTTATGGGACATTGTACCTGATGGCCTGCCGTTCTCGTTAGTGAATAAAGATTTAACCAAAAAAGCCGTATCACAGCTTATTAATGCCTGTTACCGAATTAACGGTTTAAAAGACACGGTTATTTTTGCTGATCAGCTAATGTATACCGGGTTCCGTTATTCAACCAAGTCAGGTATTTCTTTTGGTGTGGATGACATGGTTATCCCTGAATCGAAAACCACCATTTTACAAGCGTCCGAAGACGAAGTGCGTGAAATTGGTGAACAATATACCTCTGGTTTGGTGACCGTTGGTGAACGTTACAATAAAGTGGTTGATATCTGGTCGCGTACCAATGATGTTATTGCAAAGGCGATGATGGATGGTTTGGGTACCGAAGATGTTGTGAATGCTGAAGGCGAAACGGTTCAACAAAAATCGTTTAACTCGGTCTTTATGATGGCCGATTCTGGCGCACGGGGTAGTGCCGCACAGATACGTCAACTGGCTGGTATGCGTGGTTTGATGGCGAAGCCGGATGGTTCGATTATCGAAACACCGATTACGGCGAACTTCCGTGAAGGTTTGAACGTACTTCAATACTTTATTTCGACTCACGGTGCGCGTAAAGGTTTGGCCGATACCGCATTAAAAACAGCAAACTCGGGTTACTTAACTCGTCGTCTTGTCGATGTTTCTCAGGACTTAGTAGTGACCGGCGTCGATTGTGGAACCGAAAATGGTTTAACCCTCGCCAGTGTGATTGAAGGTGGCGATGTTGTTGAAGCCTTAAGTGAACGTGTATTAGGTCGAATCGTCGCCAAAGACGTTATTAACACTAAAGGCGAAACCGTTATTGAGCAAGGTACACTGCTTGATGAAGCTTGGGTAGATAAGCTCGATGGTCTCGGTGTGGATACTATGCTAGTTCGCTCGGCGATTACCTGTGATAATTTACACGGTGTTTGTGCGAGCTGTTATGGACGTGATCTAGCACGTGGTCATAAAGTGAACGAAGGTGAAGCGGTGGGCGTTATTGCCGCACAATCCATTGGTGAACCGGGTACCCAGTTAACCATGCGTACATTCCATATTGGTGGTGCAGCATCTCGAGCGGCCGCTATCAGTAATATCGAAATTAAGAGCAAGGGTACGGTTCGCTTACATAATATGAAAACAGTGCAACATGCCAACGGGCATAATGTTGCGGTATCCCGTTCAGGTGAAGTGACGGTTCTTGATGAAATGCAACGTGAACGTGAACGTTATAAAGTGCCATATGGTGCGGTTATTACCGTAAATGATGGTGACGTGGTTGAAGGTGGACAGGTTGTTGCCAATTGGGACCCACATACTCACCCGGTTGTCACTGAAGTGGCGGGTAAAATTGAATTTGTTGATATTGTTGAAGGTTCAACCGTGTCAGCCGATGTTGATGAAGTGACGGGCTTAAGTTCTTTAGTGATTATGGATCCAAAGCAACGTCCTTCTGCATCAAAAGATTTACGTCCAGCGGTGCGTTTGATCGATGCTGATGGTGAAGGCCTCAATATTGCCGGTACAGACATTCCTGCCCATTACTTCTTACCTGCTGGTGCAATTGTCACCATGAAGCATGGTTCGGACGTGGGCGTGGGTGATGCGATTGCACGTATCCCGCAGGAGTCATCGAAAACTCGTGATATTACCGGTGGTCTACCTCGGGTAGCGGATTTATTTGAAGCGCGTAAACCGAAAGAGCCCTCTATTCTGGCAGAAATTACCGGTACGATTAGTTTCGGTAAAGAAACCAAAGGTAAACAGCGTTTAATGATTACGCCTGCCGAAGGTGACCATTATGAAGTGCTTATTCCAAAATGGCGTCATGTAACGGTATTCGAAGGTGAGCATGTTGAACAAGGCGAGATGATTGCCGAAGGCGAACCCAATCCACATGATATTTTACGTTTATTAGGTGTAGAAGAATTAGCTCGCTATATCGTAAAAGAAGTACAAGATGTTTACCGTTTACAAGGTGTAAAAATTAATGACAAACATATTGAAGTAATTGTGCGTCAAATGCTGCGTAAATGTGAAATTACCGACGGTGCAGACAGTAACTTCTTACGCGGTGAACAAATTGAACGTTCACGCGTATTGGAAATAAATGAAAAGCTCGTAGCGGATGATAAAGATCCGGCAAAATATGCGTATATGTTACTCGGTATTACCAAAGCATCGCTAGCAACCGAGTCGTTTGTTTCGGCGGCATCCTTCCAAGAAACCACGCGGGTTCTAACCGAAGCGGCGGTTACTGGAAAAGTCGACCATTTACGTGGCTTGAAAGAAAACGTTATTGTGGGTCGCCTGATTCCGGCGGGTACCGGTTTGGCCTACCACGAAGAACGGTATCGCCAGCGTCATCAAGTTGATGAAGCAAAATTAGCGATTGACGAAGCGACTTCGGTGCTTGAATCGGAAGTAGCGGCTGCGGCTGCTGAAGCCGATGCTGCATCAGCTTCTGAGCCGGTATCTGATCGGCCAACGGAGTAAAAAAGAGCAAAAAAGGCACTCTTTGGGTGTCATTTTGAAGGTTGGGCCAGTGAAATGGCCAAATAATTGGTGAATAGCCCTGAAATTCAATTTTGTGGGTAATTAAGTGTAAATCTGGTTGACAGTACACCACTAGATTCACTACAATCCGCGCCTCACATACGACAGGTCGAGAAATGTCTTTCGACCTGTCGTTTATTTTCTGGAGTTTAGAGAAATATGACCACAATTAATCAACTCGTTCGCAAACCGCGTAAACGTAAGATTGTGAAATCGAATGTACCGGCATTGGCTGCTTGTCCTCAACGCCGTGGCGTGTGTACCCGTGTGTATACAACCACACCAAAAAAGCCGAACTCAGCAATGCGTAAAGTTGCCCGTGTTCGCTTAACCAATGGTTTTGAAGTGAGTAGTTATATCGGTGGTGAAGGCCATAATTTACAGGAACACTCGGTGGTTCTGATTCGTGGTGGCCGTGTTAAAGATTTACCGGGTGTACGTTATCACGTTGTTCGTGGTTCGTTAGATACATCGGGTGTAAGTGATCGCAGAAATGGCCGCTCGAAATACGGCGCCAAGCGACCTAAGAGTTAATAAAGGGTTTAGGAATTTTAAATGGCTAGAAGACGCGTCGCGCAGAAACGAGAAGTATTACCGGACCCAAAATATAAGTCCGAGTTAATTGCAAAATTTATTAATATGGTAATGATGCACGGTAAAAAATCCGTTGCAGAAAATATTGTATATGGCGCGCTAGATAGCGTTGCAGATAAAAAACATGGTGAAGCTCAAGGTATTCTTGAAGTTGCATTAGATAATGTTCGCCCGACTGTGGAAGTAAAATCACGTCGAGTGGGTGGTGCAACCTATCAGGTGCCAGTTGAAGTTCGTGCCAGTCGTCGTAATACATTGGCGATGCGTTGGATTATTGATGCTGCGCGTAAGCGTGGTGAAAAAGGCATGGGTGCACGTTTAGCCGGTGAGTTGTTTGATGCAACAGAAAATCGCGGCTCAGCAGTGAAAAAACGTGAAGATACACACCGTATGGCTGATGCGAATAAAGCCTTCGCACATTATCGTTGGTAAACAGAAGCTTAGAGAGCAAACGTTACAAACAGGTTCTCGCTTTTAATATCAATACAGTAGGTAGTTAATATAGAGTAAATAGAAGTGGCACGTAAGACACCTCTTAATCGTTATCGCAACATCGGCATCATGGCTCATATCGATGCAGGTAAGACAACGACCACCGAGCGAGTTTTATTTTACACGGGTATTTCCCACAAAATTGGTGAAGTACATGATGGTGCCGCAACCATGGACTGGATGGAGCAAGAGCAGGAACGAGGTATTACGATTACTTCGGCTGCAACGACTTGTTTCTGGCAGGGCATGGACAAGCAGTTTGATGAGCATCGTATCAATATTATTGATACACCCGGGCACGTTGACTTTACGATAGAAGTTGAGCGCTCGTTACGTGTTTTAGATGGCGCCTGTGCGGTTTTTTGTGCCGTTGGTGGTGTCGAACCCCAGTCTGAAACAGTCTGGCGGCAAGCGAATAAATACCAAGTGCCACGGTTGGCATTTGTAAACAAGATGGACCGCGCTGGCGCGAATTTTTTGCGCGTAGTTGAACAGATTAAAGAGCGCTTAGGCGCAACGCCTGTTCCAATGCAGTTGAACATTGGTGCAGAGGAAGGTTTTCAGGGTGTCATCGATCTGGTGCGCATGAAAGCCATTTACTGGAATGAAGATGATTTAGGCGCGACTTACGAGGCCCGTGATATTCCAGAAGAATTACTGGCGAAAGCGACTGAATTGCGTGAGCAAATGATTGAGTCAGCTGCTGAAGCCAATGAAGAATTAATGGATAAATACCTTGAAGAAGGCGATTTATCGAACGAAGAAATTAAAACAGGCATTCGTTTGCGTACATTGGCAAACGATATTATTCCTTGTTTTTGTGGCTCTGCTTTCAAAAATAAAGGGGTTCAGGCAATGCTTGATGCCGTGGTTGAATATATGCCCTCACCCGAAGAGGTGCCTGCAATTAGAGGTACCTTGGATAGTATCGGGGATGACGGCAAAGAAACAGAAGGTGAACGGCCTTCATCTGATGATGCACCGTTTGCTGCACTCGCGTTTAAAATCGCGACCGATCCATTCGTTGGAACCTTAACGTTCTTTCGGGTGTATTCGGGTGTTTTAAAGTCGGGTGACTTTGTATACAACCCGGTGAAAGGCAAAAAAGAACGCATTGGCCGTATTTTGCAAATGCATTCAAATAGCCGCGAAGAGATTAAAGAAGTACGAGCAGGCGATATTGCAGCGGCTGTTGGTCTTAAAGATGTTACAACAGGTGAAACCCTGTGTGACATGAAAGAAGTGATTACGCTAGAGCGAATGGATTTCCCTGAACCGGTAATAGCGGTTGCGATTGAGCCTAGAACATTGGCCGATCAAGAGAAGATGGGGATTGCATTAGGTAAATTAGCTCGGGAAGATCCTTCATTTCGTGTGAGTACGGACGAAGAGTCCGGGCAAACAATTATCGCCGGCATGGGCGAGCTTCACCTCGACATTATTGTCGACCGAATGAAGCGAGAATTTAGTGTTGAAGCCAACGTTGGCGCACCACAAGTTTCTTACCGCGAAACCATTCGCGGAACTGTCCAAAAGGCAGAAGGGAAATTTGTACGTCAGTCGGGTGGCCGTGGTCAGTACGGGCATGTTGTGCTACGAATTGAACCGCAAGAGCCGGGTAGCGGTTATGAATTTGTTAACGAGATAGTGGGTGGTTCGGTACCAAAAGAGTACATCCCATCGGTTGATAAAGGCATACAAGAAGCCATGCTCAATGGTGTGGTCGGCGGATATCAAATGGTTGATATCAAAGTAACGCTACATGATGGTTCATACCACGAGGTTGACTCGAATGAAATGGCCTTCAAGGTGGCAGGCTCCATGGGCTTTAAAGCCGGTGCAGCCGAATGTGACCCGGTTCTATTAGAACCTGTTATGAAAGTGGAAGTGGTGACACCTGAAGATTATATGGGTGATGTTGTTGGAGACCTAAACCGTCGCCGTGGCATTATCGGCGGGATGGAAGACGGTCCATCCGGCAAAGTTGTTCAGGCGGAAGTGCCGCTAGCCGAAATGTTTGGCTATGCGACCGACTTGCGTTCAGCAACACAAGGCCGTGCGACATACAGCATGGAATTTGAAAAGTACAGTGAAGCGCCTGGCAGTATTGCAGAGGCGATTGTTAAGAAAGCGTCTTAAATAAAATTTTAGACGACATTAATTTAGAAAGAGGGCAAAACGGTGTCAAAGGAAAAATTTGAACGAACTAAACCCCATGTTAACGTGGGAACAATTGGTCACGTCGATCACGGCAAAACCACATTAACAG
>VAPK010925473.1_pt1 | contig 15777 bp, 11 predicted proteins | sample 3395031 | NCBI WGS metagenome assembly VAPK01 (sample SAMN08290443, study PRJNA428436) | hydrothermal vent metagenome | isolation source: Deep-sea hydrothermal vent chimney 1 | place: Pacific Ocean: Juan De Fuca Ridge
GAAATGGTCATGCCTGGCGACAACGTCAAAATGGACGTTACCTTGATTGCACCGATTGCCATGGAAGATGGTCTACGTTTCGCGATTCGCGAAGGTGGCCGTACCGTTGGCGCTGGTGTTGTTAGTAAGATTACTGAATAAGAAATAAAAGTTAAAATTCAGCCGGGGGTTTTTGGAGCCCTCGGCTTGTTTGTTTCAAGCATATGTTAGGCCAGTAGCTCCAATTGGTAGAGTAGCGGTTTCCAAAACCGATTGTTGGGGGTTCGAGTCCCTCCTGGCCTGCCATTTTTGTTTTTACTTAAAAGAAAGAGATAATGGCAGATACTATTAAATTATTCGTGGCACTGATGATCGCAATTGCGGCAGTGGCAGCGTTTTATATATATAAAGAAGAAGCATCAACATTGATAAGGGTATTAGGCTTATTGGTTGCGGCAGGCGTGTCTTTGTTTGTGGCTTCAAAATCACAGAAGGGTGGTAACGCTTTAAGTTATATTAGTGATACCCGTGTTGAAGTGCGTAAGGTGGTTTGGCCAACGCGCCAAGAAACAGTGCAAACAACATTGCTAGTGTTGTTGATGGTGGTGATTGTAGCGATTATCCTTTGGGGTTTTGATTCGTTACTTGGCAACGTTGTTCAATCGATCATTAGTTAAGGACGATAAACGATGAGTAAGCAATGGTATGTGCTCCAAGCCTTTTCCGGCTATGAATTACAAGTGCAGCGTTCGTTACTCGAACGTATCACACGCTTCGAAATGGAAGATAAGTTTGGCGAAGTGTTAGTGCCAACTGAAGAAGTGGTGGAAATGAAGGAAGGACAACAGCGCCGTAGTGAGCGGAAGTTCTTCCCTGGCTATGTATTGGTTCAAATGGAAATGGACGATGATACCTGGCATCTGGTCAATGATATTCCGCGAGTATTGCGGTTCATTGGTGGTACAGGTGATAAACCTGCGCCGATTACAGAAGCAGAAGCAGATAATATTTTACAACGTGTGCAAGCAGGTGTGGAAAGTCCACAACCTAAAGTCTTGTTCGAGCCGGGTGAAGTGGTACGGGTTGTTGACGGACCGTTTAATGATTTCACAGGTGTCGTTGAAGAAGTGAATTACGAGAAAAGTAGAATGCGTGTTGAAGTGGTTATCTTTGGACGTTCTACCCCCGTTGACCTTGAATTTAGTCAGGTCGAGAAAGGGTAAAGAATTCGAGACCAATTGGTCTCATCACCTTTTAGCGTGTTGCTAAAAGGAAGTTTGGGGAGCCGCAAGGCGTTTGAACCCGCTTAGGAGAAGTAAAGATGGCTAAGAAAATAGATGCCTATATCAAGCTGCAAGTGCCAGCTGGATCGGCAAATCCAAGTCCACCAGTAGGCCCAGCATTGGGCCAACATGGTTTGAATATCATGGAGTTTTGTAAAGCGTTTAACGCACAAACGCAAAGCTTAGAATCAGGCTTACCAATCCCAGTTGTGATCACGGTATTTAATGATAAGAGCTTTAGCTTTATCACTAAAACACCGCCTGCGGCGGTATTGTTGCTAAAAGCAGCTGGCCTGAAAAGTGGTAGTGGCACCCCTAATACAGACAAAGTTGGCAAAGTAAATCGTGCGCAATTAGAAGAAATTGCAACGACTAAAATGCCTGACTTAACGGCTGCTGACATGGATGCAGCAGTGCGTACTATTGCAGGTACGGCGCGCAGCATGGGCTTGGAAACGGAGGGTGTTAAATAATGACTACATTCGGAAAAAGAACTCAGCCACTACGTGACAAACTAGAAGCAGGCAAGTTATATAGTGTTGATGAAGCATTAGGCTTGGTTAAAGAAGGCGCAACAGCAAAATTCGTTGAATCAATTGATGTGGCGGTTAACTTGGGCGTTGATCCTAAGAAATCAGACCAAGTTGTGCGTAGTGCAACTGTGTTACCTAAAGGTACGGGTAAAACGGTACGTGTTGCGGTATTTACACAAGGTGCAAACGCAGATGCAGCAAAAGAAGCCGGCGCAGATATTGTTGGTATGGACGATCTTGCCGAAGCAATGAAAGGCGGCGATTTGAATTATGACGTGGTTATCGCTTCTCCGGATGCGATGCGTGTTGTAGGCCAATTAGGTCAAGTATTAGGCCCGCGTGGTTTGATGCCTAACCCGAAAGTGGGCACAGTAACGCCAAACGTTGCACAAGCCGTTGTGAACGCAAAATCAGGTCAAGTACGTTACCGCACAGATAAAGCAGGCATCATCCATTGCCCAATCGGCAATGCAAGCTTTGAAGTGGACGCATTACGTGAAAACTTAATCGCATTGATCGACGATTTAAATAAGCTGAAGCCTAGCTCAGCGAAAGGTATTTACCTTAAACGTATTAGCGTATCAAGCACCATGGGTGCGGGTGTGTTAGTCGATAAGGCCTTCTTAGATATTAGTTAGGATATTTAGGAAGAAAAGAATTGGACCGCTTGGTGAATCCTTTTGGGGTGAAGCCAAGTCGTCTAAGACCGTAGGTGCGTCGCAAGACGTTTAATCTATCGCACATATTTTAGGATGTATGTGATTGGCCTACGCAGACGGGGTTCAGCTACAAAGTTTAGAACTTGTTGTTGAATGACCGTATTGGTGGGGAGTGGCAACGCTCTCCAAAATGAAAGCAACTTACTACGCCATTATTGTTATGGCGCAGTAACCTAAGAGAGGTATTTAGGTGAGTCTTAATTTAGATGGAAAGAAGGCTGTTGTTGCTGAAGTCGCTGAAGTTGCGTCTACGGCTTATGCTGCTATTGCAGCAGAATACCGTGGGTTGTCAGTTTCAGATATGACCGCGCTACGTGTTAAAGCTCGTGAAGAGAATGTTTATTTACGAGTGGTACGTAACACGTTGGCACGCCGTGCTGTTGAAGGTACGGATTTTGAGTGTATGCAAGAAGGACTAACAGGTCCTTTAGTGCTTGGTTTTTCAGTTGAAGATCCAGGTTCTGCAGCTCGTGTCATGCATGGCTTCGCCAAAGAAAATGACAAACTTGAAATTAAAATGGTTTCTATTGGCGGCAAATTATTGCCTGCTAGCGATATTGAGAAACTGGCTAAGATGCCTACGAAAGATCAGGCGATTGGTATTTTGATGGGCACGATGTTAGCGCCTATTGAGAAGTTTGTTCGTACTTTGGTTGCACCAACCAGCAAATTAGTGCGTACAGTTGCGGCTGTTCGTGATTCAAAAGAAGCGGCTTAATCTTAATTTAGAGATTAGGTGGTTTTGATAACTTTGTAGTTTTAAATATAGGAAAATATCATGGCTGTATCTAAAGATGATTTGTTAGAAGCGATTTCTAACATGACTGTTGTTGAAGTCGTTGACTTGATCGAAGCAATGGAAGAAAAATTTGGCGTAACTGCTGCGGCACCTGTTGCTGTTGCAGCTGCAGGCGGTGGCGATGCTGCTGGCGGCGCGGCAGAACAAACTGAATTTGATGTTGTAATGACTAGCTTTGGCGAAAATAAAGTTAGCGCTATCAAAGCAGTTCGTGCAATCACAGGTCTTGGCTTGAAAGAAGCTAAAGATTTAGTTGAAAGCGCACCTGCAGCGATCAAAGAAGGCGTTGAGAAAGCGGAAGCTGAAGAAGTTGCTAAGCAACTTACAGAAGCTGGCGCAACTGCTGAAATCAAGTAGTTCGCAAACTCGTTACCCCCGATTGAGTCGGGGGTAACACAGGAACTGGCTGGTGGTTTTGCCCACCGGCCTTTTTCCGTTTGCTGGCCTCATGAATGTGAGACCAGTGTGATATTGGAAATTCCTCAGTTTTATGCTGAAACTGAGATGTTATCGAAGGGGTAATTCATGGCTTATACGTTTACTGAGAAAAAACGGATCCGGAAGGATTTTGGAAAGCGTTCAAGTGTACTTGCTGTACCTAACCTATTAGCGACACAGGTTAATTCATATAGTGAGTTCTTACAAAAAGATGATGCGGCAGCAAAGCGCGTTGATAAAGGTCTACAGGCCGCCTTCGATTCTGTGTTTCCAATTAAAAGCCATACGGGTATGGCAGAATTACAATATGCTAGCTATCGTTTAGGTGTTGAAGCATTCGATGAAAAAGAATGTCAATTACGTGGTGTCACGTATGCTGCGCCCTTGCTAGTAACAATGAAACTGGTTATTTATGACCGTGATGCGCCTGCAAAATCTCGTGCCATTAAAGAGATTAAAGAGCAGGAAGTGTATATGGGTGAGATCCCATTGATGACTGAGAAAGGTAACTTTATCATTAATGGTACTGAGCGCGTGATTGTGTCTCAATTGCATCGTTCCCCAGGTGTGTTCTTCGACAGCGATCGCGGTAAAACACATATTTCAGGTAAGATTTTATTTAATGCGCGCGTGATTCCTTACCGTGGTTCTTGGTTGGATTTTGAATTTGATCCAAAAGATGGTTTGTTCGTGCGAATTGATCGCCGTCGTAAATTGCCATCCACTATTTTATTACGATCATTAGGCTATACCAACGAAGAAATGTTGGATATATTCTTTGAGCGTGAAACCTTCAAGCAAGTTAAAGCGGGTTACGAGTTAACATTAACGCCAGAACGTTTACTAGGCCAAACAGTGAGCTTTGATATTGCATTGCCGGATGGCACAGTGGTGGTAAAAGCAGAGCACCAGGTGACAGCGCGCCATATTAGACAATTCAAAAAAGCAACATTGAAAAAATTAACGGTGCCGGCTGACTATTTGATCGGAAAAGTCTTCGCGAAAGACATGATCGATAAAGATAGCGGTGAAGTACTGATTAATGCCAATGATGAAATTACGGAAGAAAAATTAGAAGTATTAGAACGTTTCAAGATCAAACAGTTTGAAACAATCTATTTTAATGATTTAGATCATGGTCAGTATATTTCAGACACCTTACGTTTAGATGAATCAACCTCTGAATTAGAAGCAAAAGTTGAAATTTATCGTATGATGCGTCCGGGCGAGCCACCGACACCAGAATCTGCTAAGAATTTATTTAATAATTTATTCTTTGCTACAGAACGCTATGATTTGTCGCGCGTAGGTCGGATGAAGTTTAATCGTCGTTTAGGCCGTGAGAGTTTTGAAGGCGAAGGTGTTTTATCTAAAGAAGATATCGTTGATGTGATGTTGGAGCTCATCTCCATCCGTGATGGTAAAGGTGTTGTGGATGATATCGACCACTTAGGAAACAGACGTGTACGTAGCGTAGGTGAAATGGCTGAGAATGCTTTCCGCGTTGGTTTAGTGCGCGTTGAGCGTGCAGTAAGAGAGCGTTTGAGTATTGCGGAATCAGAAGGCTTGATGCCACAACAATTGATCAATGCGAAACCTGTTGCAGCAGCGGTTAAAGAATTCTTTGGTTCTAGCCAATTATCACAATTTATGGATCAAAATAATCCGCTATCAGAAGTGACGCATAAGCGTCGTGTATCGGCGTTAGGCCCTGGTGGTTTGACGCGCGAGCGTGCGGGTTTTGAAGTGCGTGACGTGCATCCAACACATTATGGTCGTGTTTGCCCGATCGAAACACCAGAGGGACCAAACATTGGTTTGATCAACTCGTTAGCCGTGTATGCACGGACAAATGAATATGGCTTTATTGAAACGCCATATCGCAAAGTTAAAAATGGGAAAGTTACGGATAAAATTGATTATTTATCAGCGATTGATGAAGGCGAGCATAAGATTGCACAGGCCAATATCAATTTAGATGATAAAGGTAATCTGACGGATGCGATGGTGCCTTGTCGTCATCAAAATGAATTTTCATTGATGCCATCAGAAGACGTGGATTATATGGATGTATCGCCACGCCAGGTTGTATCGGTGGCAGCCTCATTGATTCCTTTCCTTGAGCATGATGATGCGAATCGGGCCTTGATGGGATCAAACATGCAACGTCAAGCAGTGCCCACTCTACGTGCTGAAAAAGCAATCGTAGGGACGGGCATGGAGCGTGTGGTTGCGAAAGATTCAGGGGTGATGGTATCGGCCCGTCGTGGTGGTAAAGTTGATTCTGTTGACGGCAACCGTATTGTTGTTCGGGTGAATGAGAAAGAAGCGGCAGATGGTGATTCAGGTGTGGATATCTATAACTTGATCAAATATGCACGCTCAAATCAAAGTACCTGTATCAATCAACGTCCGTTGGTGAAACCAGGCGATGTGATTGCGAAAGATGATATCTTAGCGGATGGTCCATCGACGGATATGGGTGAATTGGCATTAGGTCAAAACATGCTCATCGCGTTTATGCCATGGAATGGGTATAACTTCGAGGATTCGATTCTGGTATCAGAACGTGTGGTGGAAGAAGATCGTTTCACGACGATTCATATCCAAGAATTAACCTGTGCGGCACGGGATACGAAACAAGGTACAGAAGAAATCACCAGCGATATTCCAAACGTGAGCGAAGGTGCGCTAGCGAAGCTGGATGAATCAGGTATTGTTTTCGTTGGCGCTGAAGTGAAGCCAGGCGATATTTTGGTAGGTAAAGTGACGCCTAAAGGTGAAACACAACTGACACCGGAAGAAAAATTACTGAGAGCGATCTTTGGTGAAAAAGCGGCAGACGTTAAGGATTCCTCTTTACGTGTACCTTCAAGTACTTTTGGTACCGTGATTGATGTGCAAGTATTAACCCGTGATGGTGTTGATAAAGATGCACGTGCAATTGAAATTGAATCAGCAGAACTTAATAAAGTACGTGCCGATTTAGATGACCAATACCGTATCATGATGGCCGATGTGTATGCACGTCTTGAGAAGTCTTTGAATGGCAAGGTGGTGAAAAAAGGGCCTGATTTGAAGAAAGGCGATAAAGTCACGAAAGCATATTTGAATAAGCTTGAACATGCGCAGTGGTTTGAATTGCAAATGGATGATGATGCACTGAATAAGCAGCTGGAAAAGGCAAGTGCACACGTGAAACAATATCGTAAGGATGTGGATGAAGCATTTGATACTAAGAAAGCGAAATTGTTAGCGGGACATGATTTACCACCAGGTGTACAACAGCTTGTGAAAGTATTTCTAGCGGTAAAACGTCGCATCCAACCGGGTGATAAGATGGCGGGTCGACATGGTAATAAGGGTGTTATCTCGAATATCGTGCCGGTTGAAGATATGCCTTATACGGTAGACGGTCGTCCGGTTGATATCGTATTGAACCCATTGGGTGTACCGTCTCGAATGAATATCGGTCAGGTACTTGAAATCCATTTAGGTTGGGCTGCGAAAGGGGTTGGCTTTAAGATTGAGGCAATGCTGGAAGAGCAACGGAAAGTAGCTGAAATCCGTGAATTCCTTGATAAGGTATATAACACGAGTGGGAAGTCTGAAGATTTAGATTCTTTATCGGATGCTGAAATTCTTGAGTTGGCGGGTAACTTGAAAAAAGGTGTGCCAATGGCAACGCCTGTGTTTGATGGCGCGGCTGAAGAAGAAATTAAGGATATGTTGGAGCTTGCGGGCTTGCCACGTAGCGGTCAAACAACCTTGATTGATGGTCGAACAGGTGATGAATTTGAACGTCCGGTCACGATTGGTTATATGCACATGCTGAAACTGAATCATTTAGTTGATGACAAGATGCATGCGCGTTCAACGGGGCCTTATAGTTTGGTGACGCAACAGCCATTGGGTGGTAAAGCCCAATTCGGTGGCCAGCGTTTCGGTGAGATGGAGGTATGGGCACTGCAGGCTTATGGTGCGGCGTATACCTTACAAGAAATGTTGACTGTGAAATCAGATGACACGACTGGCCGAACACGTATGTATAAAAATATTGTGGATGGTGATTATCGAATGGATGCGGGCATGCCTGAATCCTTCCGTGTATTAACCCGAGAAATTAAATCACTCGGTATTAATATTGATTTAGTTAAAGACTAACAGTGATTGAGAAATACACATACATAATCAGCTATTTAGCTTAGCCCCAAGCCTTAATTAGGCAGGCAGCGGAGATATAAAAGATGAAAGATTTACTGAATTTACTAAAACAACAATCGACTGGCGAAGACTTTGATGCAATTCAAATTGGCTTGGCATCCCCTAAACAGGTGCGGTCGTGGTCTTATGGTGAAGTAAAAAAACCAGAAACAATCAATTACCGCACGTTTAAACCAGAACGCGATGGTCTGTTTTGCTGCAAAATTTTCGGCCCAGTTAAGGATTACGAATGTTTGTGTGGTAAATATAAACGCCTGAAACATCGTGGTGTGATCTGCGAAAAATGTGGGGTTGAAGTCACTATTGCAAAAGTTCGTCGTGAGCGGATGGCGCATCTTGAATTGGCTAGTCCAGTGGCCCATATTTGGTTCTTAAAATCATTACCATCTCGTATCTCTTTATTTATGGATATGACATTACGTGATATAGAGCGTGTCTTATATTTCGAAGCCTTTATGGTGGTTGATCCCGGTATGACGACTTTAGAAAAAGGTCAGTTATTATCGGATGAAGGGTATCTGCAAGCCATGGAAGAGCATGGTGACGAATTCGTGGCGAAGATGGGTGCGGAGGCCGTACAAATTTTACTGCGTGAAATGGATTTAGAGAAAGAATTAAAACAAATTCGCTCAGATATTGATGATACAAAATCTGAAACAAAGATTAAAAAGCTGACCAAACGCTTGAAATTAATGGAAGCTTTTTTAGAATCAGGTAATAAACCAGAATGGATGGTGATGGAAGTATTACCCATCCTACCACCAGATTTACGTCCATTAGTACCGTTGGATGGTGGCCGCTTTGCGACGTCTGATTTGAATGATTTATATCGCCGCGTGATTAACCGTAATAACCGTTTAAAACGTTTATTAGATCTTAGCGCACCAGATATTATCGTGCGTAATGAAAAAAGGATGTTGCAAGAATCGGTTGATGCGTTATTAGATAACGGCCGTCGTGGTCGTGCGATTACCGGTACGAACCGGATGCCGCTTAAATCTTTAGCCGATATGATTAAAGGTAAACAAGGCCGTTTCCGTCAAAACTTATTAGGTAAGCGTGTTGATTATTCTGGTCGTTCAGTAATCGTGGTAGGCCCATACTTAAAACTACATCAATGTGGCTTGCCGAAGAAAATGGCGTTAGAGCTTTTTAAACCATTTGTTTACGGCAAATTAGAGCGTTTAGGCTTGGCAACAACAATCAAAGCTGCGAAGCGCATGGTTGAGCGTGAAGGGCCTGAAGTGTGGGATGTATTGGAAGATGTAATTCGTGAACATCCGATCATGTTAAACCGTGCACCCACATTGCATAGATTGGGTATCCAGGCATTTGAACCTATCTTAATTGAAGGTAAAGCGATTCAATTGCATCCTTTGGTATGTGGTGCGTTTAATGCCGATTTCGATGGTGACCAAATGGCGGTTCACGTGCCTTTATCTCTTGAAGCCCAGCTCGAAGCGCGCTCATTGATGATGGCAACAAATAATATCTTATCACCTGCCAATGGTGAGCCGGTTATCGTGCCGACACAAGATGTGGTGTTGGGTTTGTATTACATGACCTTGGCGATTGTTAATGCCAAAGGTGAAGGCATGCGTTTTGCCGATCTAACAGAATTGAAACGTGCGCATGGAAATGGCTCTGTGTCGATCAATGCAAAAGTAACGGTACGGTTAGATGAGCGTGATGTGTCGTTGCCAGAATTAGAACAACATAAAACGATTCGTGTGGAAACCACAGTGGGTCGGGCGATGTTATTTGATATCTTGCCAGAAGGCTTACCGTTTTCAATCGTTGATAAGATCATGACGAAAAAAGCGATTACAGAAGTAGTGAATATTTGCTTCCGCCAACTGGGTTTAAAATCAACGGTCGTATTCGCGGATCAGTTAATGTACCTTGGTTTTACGCAAGCAACCAAAGCGGGTGTATCGGTCGGTATTGACGACATGGAGATTCCAGCAGAAAAAGCAATAATTTTAGCGGAAGCCGAAACAGAAGTGGAAGAAATTGCCCAGCAATATGCCCAAGGTTTGGTTACTGATGGCGAGCGCTATAATAAAATTATTGATATTTGGTCGCGTACTAATGATCAAATCGCGAAGGCGATGATGGATGGTTTGGGCACGGAAACCGTTATCAATGCGGCAGGCGATGAGGTGGAGCAACAATCAACTAACTCTATCTATATGATGGCCGATTCAGGCGCGCGGGGTAGTGCCGCTCAGATCCGTCAGTTGGCGGGTATGCGAGGATTGATGGCAAAACCAGATGGTTCTATCATCGAAACCCCTATCACGGCGAACTTCCGTGAAGGCTTAGACGTATTGCAATACTTCATCTCAACACATGGTGCACGGAAAGGCTTGGCCGATACGGCATTGAAAACAGCAAACTCGGGTTACTTAACCCGTCGTTTGGTAGATGTGTCCCAAGATTTGGTCGTAGTAGATGAGGATTGTGGCACAACGGAAGGCTTAGAAATGATGCCTATCATCGAGGGTGGTGATGTGGTTGAGCCTTTAGGTGATCGTGTTTTAGGGCGTGTACTCGCATTAGATGCGACAGCCGCTGACGATGATATCGTTGTTTTAGCCGCGGGCACTTTGATCAGTGAAGGCGAAGTCATCACGCTTGAAGATGCGGGCGTTGACCAAGTGAAAGTACGTGCTGCGATTACGTGTGAATCACGTTATGGTGTATGTGCATCATGTTATGGCCGAGATTTAGGTCGTGGTACACAAATCAATGTGGGTGAGGCAGTTGGCGTCATGGCGGCGCAATCAATTGGTGAACCGGGTACACAGTTAACAATGCGTACTTTCCATATCGGGGGCGCGGCATCTCGAGTGGCGGCCGATAACGCCATTGAATTGAAATATAGCGGTCATCTTCGTTTTAACAATATTAAAACGATCAAGCATGAAAGTGGTAAATATATCGTGGTATCGCGTTCTGGTGAATTAGTATTAATTGATGAGAACGGCCGTGAGCGTGAACGTTATAAATTACCCTACGGTGCTGAAATATTAGCAGCAGATAATGATGCGGTTGATGCAGGGCAAACAGTCGCGACATGGGATCCGCATACGCATCCCGTTGTGACTGAAGTGGCCGGACGGATTCAATTGAAAGATTTCGTTGATGGTGTCACGGTTGATCAGCAAACAGATGAAATCACGGGCTTAACGAGCTTAATCGTTCGGGATCCGAAGCAACGGGGTGCGAGCGCTAAAGATATGCGTCCAATGGTTAAATTGGTTGATGAATCAGGTAATGATTTGTTCTTGGTGGACACAGATATTCCTGCTGAATATCAATTGCCAGCAGGCGCGTTGGTCGGCGTATCAGACGGTGCTGAAGTGGGTGTCGGTGATGTATTGGCACGTATTCCACAAGAAAGCAGTAAAACGCGTGATATTACCGGTGGCCTACCTCGCGTGGCTGACTTATTTGAAGCACGTAAACCGAAAGATCCCGCTTTGATGGCGGAAATCTCAGGTACGATTGGTTATGGTAAAGAAACCAAAGGTAAACAGCGCTTGGTGATTACACCGACAGATGGCAGTGAGCCACATGAAGAGCTGATTCCAAAATGGCGTCATGTTTCTGTGTTCGAAGGTGAGCATATTGAAAAAGGTGAAATGATTGTTGAGGGCCCGGAAGATGCGCATGATATTTTGCGTTTGAAAGGTGTAATTAAATTAACCGATTATATGGTGCATGAAGTGCAAGATGTTTATCGTCTGCAGGGTGTAAAAATCAATGATAAGCATATCGAAGTGATTGTGCGCCAAATGTTGCGTAAGGTTGAGATTGTATCGGGTGGGGATTCAAGTTTCTTGAAAGGGGAGCAAGTTGAGCGTGACCGCATCCTTGATGCGAATGATGCACTCCGTGCGGCGGGCAAAATGGAAGCGGTTTATGTGCCTGTTCTATTGGGTATTACCAAAGCATCGCTTGCGACAGAATCCTTTATTTCTGCGGCATCGTTCCAAGAAACAACCCGGGTATTAACGGATGCTGCGGTAACGGGCAAACGTGATCACTTACGTGGTTTAAAAGAGAACGTTATCGTAGGTCGATTGATTCCTGCAGGTACGGGCTTGGCTTATCATAAAGAACGCCAACGTAAATTCCAAGAAGCCAATGCGGCGGCAGCTATTTCAGCTGTTGCGGTTGTAGAGGAAGCGCCGGAAGATATTATTCCTGTTGTTGATTCAAGTGCTGATACGGATACGACGGCGACGGATGTAGCGCAACCGCCTGCAGAATAGTTGTAACGAAAGGCCGCACTATGAAATGGGCCTTGAAGAAAGTATAGATTAGTCGTATAATGGCGGGTCTTAGTCAAGCGCAGTTTAAATTTGGATTTAAACTGCGCTTGGTTTTTGTAGGGAATTCGGGTGAAGCTGCTTATATAAGTAATCCGAATTGCCTTATTATTGTGTTTATTGTTTAGGATTATATGATTCATGGCAACAGTTAATCAGTTGGTGCGCAAACCACGCGTACGCCAGAAGAAAAAGAACAATGTACCTGCATTGCAGGCATGTCCACAACGTCGTGGCGTGTGTACTCGGGTATATACAACCACCCCTAAAAAACCTAACTCGGCGATGCGTAAAGTGGCCCGTGTACGGTTAACAAATGGGTTTGAAGTCACCTCCTATATTGGTGGTGAAGGCCATAACTTACAAGAGCATTCCGTGGTCTTGATTCGTGGTGGTCGTGTTAAAGATTTACCGGGTGTACGTTATCATACCGTTCGGGGTGCATTAGATACCTCTGGTGTGACCGAACGTCGTCAAGGTCGTTCTAAATATGGTGCTAAACGCCCTAAGAGCTAAGATAGCTTTTTGAGAGTTTAAGATACCCTGAAATTTATTTGTAGGTAAGAAGATATGCCAAGAAGAAGAGTTGTAGCCAAACGTGAAGTATTACCAGATCCAAAATTTGGAGATATTGGTTTAGCAAAATTCATCAACGTTGTGATGAAAGATGGTAAAAAATCGATTGCAGAAAAAATCATTTATGGTGCATTAGAAGAGTTGATTGAAAAGAAAGGTGCAACTGGCTTAGAAATTTTCCGCCAATCACTCGATAATATTAGTCCAATGGTTGAGGTTAAATCTCGCCGTGTGGGTGGCGCGACATATCAAGTGCCGGTCGAAGTGCGCCCTGAACGTCGTGTTGCATTAGCAATGCGTTGGTTGGTGGAAGCCGCGCGTAAACGTGGTGAAAAATCAATGGGCTTACGCCTCGCAGCTGAAATGGGCGAAGCCTATGATGGTAAAGGCTCAGCGGTTAAGAAGAAAGAAGATACACACCGCATGGCCGAAGCGAACAAAGCGTTCTCTCACTTCCGATTTTAAGTTTTATCCAACGCTTCATCACGATATGGTGAAGCGTTGGTTTTTTAGTTTTAATTAATTATAAAGACATTTTTACAATTCGTATTTTTCGCCATGGCAAAAAATACGAATTGTAAAAATGTCTTTCGTTCTTTTACAATCCAATCTATCTTAGAAAGAGTTGACTTAAGTGGCACGTACAACACCTATTGATAAATACCGTAATATCGGCATCATGGCACATATTGATGCAGGTAAAACGACGACAACTGAACGGGTTCTGTTCTATACGGGTGTGTCTCATAAGATCGGTGAAGTGCATGATGGTGCCGCCACGATGGATTGGATGGAGCAAGAACAAGAGCGTGGTATTACGATTACCGCCGCTGCCACGACCTGCTTTTGGTCGGGCATGGACAAACAATTTCCCGAACACCGTATTAATATTATTGATACCCCTGGACACGTTGATTTCACGATTGAAGTAGAGCGTTCGCTCCGTGTATTAGATGGGGCTGTCGCTGTGTTTTGTGCTGTGGGTGGTGTGGAGCCACAATCCGAAACCGTATGGCGCCAAGCCAATAAATATCATGTGCCCCGGCTAGCATTCATCAATAAAATGGATCGTGCGGGTGCTGATTTCCTCCGTGTTGTTGAGCAAATTAAAGAACGCTTAGGTGCAACCCCTGTGCCAGTGCAACTACCAATCGGTGCGGAAGAAGAATTTGAAGGCGTGATTGATCTTGTTCGCATGCAAGCCATTTATTGGCGTGAAGAGAATATGGGCGCAGAGCATGAAATGCGTGATATTCCCGCTGATTTACTTGCGGATGCAGCACACCATCGTGAAAAAATGATTGAGTCTGCGGCGGAAGCGAATGAATATTTAATGGATAAATATCTTGAAGAAGGTGAATTATCTGATGATGAGATCAAACAAGGTATTCGTTTACAAACACTGGCCAATCAAATTGTACCGGTGTTTTGTGGTAGCGCCTTTAAGAATAAGGGTGTGCAAGCCGTATTAGATGGTGTTGTTGAATATATGCCGTCGCCACTGGATGTGCCAGCGATCACCGGTATCTTAGATGATGGCAAAGAGACAGAGGCAACACGTACGCCAGATGATAAAGAACCTTTTGCAGCCTTAGCATTTAAAATTGCAACCGATCCCTTTGTTGGCACGCTAAATTTTTTCCGCGTATATTCTGGTGTACTTAAATCAGGTGATGCCGTTTATAATCCGGTAAAAGGTAAAAAAGAGCGTATTGGTCGCTTGGTGCAAATGCATAGTAATAGCCGAGAAGAAATTTTAGAGGTGCGCGCGGGTGATATTGCCGCTGCGATTGGTTTAAAAGATACCACAACGGGCGATACTTTATGTGATCCGAGTGATGTGATTACATTAGAGCGAATGACTTTTCCAGAGCCAGTCATCTCTGTTGCAATTGAACCGAAAACGAAACCAGACCAAGAGAAAATGTCAGCAGCTTTGGGTAAGCTGGCGCGTGAAGATCCTTCTTTCCATGTGACAACCGATGAAGAGTCAGGCCAAACGATTATTTCAGGTATGGGCGAGTTGCATTTAGATATTATCGTTGATCGTCTTAAGCGGGAGTTCTCTGTCGGGGCAAATGTCGGCGCCCCACAAGTGGCTTACCGCGAGACAATTCGTAAATCAGTCGAAGCAGAAGGTAAGTTTATTCGCCAAAGCGGTGGCAAAGGGCAGTATGGTCATGTGTGGTTGAAGCTTGATCCACAAGAGCCAGGTGCAGGTTACACCTTTGAAAATGCGGTTGTAGGTGGTTCCGTACCAAAAGAATTCATTTCATCTGTAGATAAGGGTATACAAGAGCAGATGAAGAACGGTATAATAGCTGGCTATCCGATTGAGGATGTCAAAGTGACATTATTCGATGGTTCGTATCACGATGTTGATTCGAATGAAATGGCCTTTAAAGTGGCTGGTTCAATGGGTTTCAGGAATGGTGCGTTAGAAGCGGACCCGATTATCCTTGAGCCGATTATGAAGATAGAAGTGGTGTCGCCAGAAGATTATATGGGTGACGTCATGGGGGATTTAAACCGGCGCCGTGGCATTGTCCAAGGCATGGAAGATTCGCCGAGTGGAAAGATTATCAAGGCAGAAGTGCCTTTAGCAGAAATGTTTGGTTATGCCACTGCGTTGCGATCAGCAACACAGGGTAGGGCGACGTATTCGATGGAATTCGAACGATATGCGGAAATGCCTAATAATATCGCTGACGCAATTATGAATCAGTATTCATAGTGCGTTATGTATTTAACAATTTGGTTAGTTTAGTTTTAGAGCGAGGAAGTCGTCATGTCTAAAGAAAAGTTTGAAAGAAATAAGCCACATGTAAATGTAGGCACCATTGGTCACGTCGATCACGGCAAGACCACCTTAACAGCAGCGATTACAAA
>VAPK010260440.1_pt1 | contig 15767 bp, 16 predicted proteins | sample 3395031 | NCBI WGS metagenome assembly VAPK01 (sample SAMN08290443, study PRJNA428436) | hydrothermal vent metagenome | isolation source: Deep-sea hydrothermal vent chimney 1 | place: Pacific Ocean: Juan De Fuca Ridge
AAATAATAACTGTGTGTCACTTGCTGTGACAAGAATGGCAAATTCTTCTATGTCTTCACGAATGATAGTTAACATAGAAATATCATCAGTATCAGTCGCAGTCACATTAAACCGACTTCCTTCTTCAGCACTGTAACCGGCCAAAGCTGCTTGCACTTTTTCTAAACTTTTATTCATGGATATTTCCTAAAGATTATAAAAATAACATGGCAATTAACAAAGCAACAGTCATGTATTGAAACTGATTGTATCCAGGCAAGAGAGTTCAATAGTATCTGAAAACTCCTGTCTTAAAATAAGATATATAGCCGATATTATTTTATACAAGTCTTATTTTCCACGTTGCAACACTGTCACTTTTTCAGTACCACCAAAATAGTGTTTTAGCACATCAATCGCTAATTCGGGTTTAGCTTGCCCACACATAAAAACATCAAAAGCAGCAAACTCCTGCTCCGGCCAGGTATGGACGGAGATATGAGACTCTGCCAAACAAGCAATTCCTGTGATTCCTGAAGGCCGAAAAGGGTGATAATTTTCAAATAATAGAGTCGACCCTGTTTTTTCAATAACCTCATGCAGTGCTTTTTTCATCAGCTCTATATCATTCAGGTTTTTTGCATGATGCAAATCAATAATTAAATGCGTACCTCTAATGTTATTCAATACATCTTCCAAATAGCGAGCTGTGATAAAGTTCTTTTCACCTATAATTAAATAGGTTTTTAGGATATTTTCGGCACTATAACTTAATATAGCTTTGTGATGTTATAAATGAGCTAAAATGATTAAACCATTATTTAATGGCATTACATCTCTACCCTTTACAACTCACAATTTATAACCCTCTCGAAGCAACAAGGCAAAACATTGACAACAAAACACCTAGACTGGGCTGTACTGACTATTCTTGCTATTGGTGCTGGCTGCGGCTTAGTGTATGAGTATTTATTATCTCATTTTGCTGGCCGTATTTTAGGGGCAGTAGAGGTTGCTATTTACGGTATTATTTCCATTATGATGGTTTTTATGGGGATCGGCTCGTTTTTAGCCCGTCATATATCTAACCCCTTTGCTGGCTTTGCCTGGATTGAGGTTATTCTTGCCTTTGTTGGTTGCAGTAGCGTGTTATTTATTAGTGGCGGCTTTGCCTTGGCCGCTTTACTTCCACAAATACTGGCAGAAACCTTTTCTCTCCCCCCTGATTTAATTCCTCGCGGTGCTTTGATCGCTCAAATTGAATCAATAGCCAAATTATTACCTTATTTAACTGCTGCTTTATTAGGTACTTTGATTGGTATGGAAATCCCATTAATTGGTGAAATTCGCAGTAAAATTTATAATAATAGTTTAAAAAACAATACAGGCTCTATTTATGGAATTGACTACCTGGGGGCTGGTCTTGGCGCTGTTTTCTGGGTTTTTTTAATGTTGTCATTAGATGTTTCTTTGGCGGGTGCGTTAACGGCATCGGTTAACCTGTTTATCGGTGCCGTTTTTTTCTATTTATTTAGAAATAAAATCCCCTCATCCAGCAGCTTATTACTCGCACATGTTGTGGTTGCCTTATGGATATTACAGGTCTTTACTTATGGAACACACTGGACAGCTGAAATGGAAGACATGCTGTATAAAGACAAGGTGGTTTATAGAGTCAATACTCATTATCAGCATTTAGTTATTACCGAACGCATTATGAACCCAGCAAAGCCTAAAGTTCTTACTTTCTATATTAATGGCAGGACTCAATTTGCTAGTAATGATGAACATATTTATCACGCTATGCTCACCTACCCTGCTTTAGCCGCTTCTGCCAGACAAGATAATATTTTAATTATTGGTGGGGGGGACGGTCTGGCGGCTCGTGATGTTTTACGCTGGCAACCTAAAAAAATCACCTTATTAGATTTAGATAAAGACCTCATTGGTTTATTTAAAACCCCCATCATAGAAAATGGTAATATCATTAATCAGCGCTTAATAGATATTAATCAAAATTCTTTCAATGACCCTCGCGTTCACATTATTTTTGGTGATGCTTTTATTACTATTGATCAGCTCATTCGTCAGCAACAATTATTTGATACTATTATTATTGATTTGCCCGACCCTAACCACCCCGACTTAAACAAACTTTATAGTGCCCGATTTTATCATAAAGTTTCTAATGTATTAGCAGGAGATGGTGTGTTAGTTGTACAATCAACCAGTCCATACCATGCCAAAAACACCTTTATGAGTATTGGTAAAACCGTTAAATATGCAGGGTTTAAACAGGTACAACAATATCATCATAATGTTCCTTCTTTTGGCGAATGGGGCTTTACCATTGCTACCAAGAATGGCAAATCGGCACAACAGCGCCTGCAAGATCTAAATACCTTGCGGGTTGATGATGGCTGGATAACTAAAGGCGTTATACTTGCTGCCTTTGAGTTTGGTAAAAACTTCTTTCAGCAGGCCGATAAAATACAAGTTAACCGTTTAGGCTCAATGGTAGCCTATCAATATCATCAGGCAGATTGGCAAAAACAAATGGGTCTGTATACCAAAGAATAGAGGATAAAATGGGATTATTTGATCGTTTTAAAAACAAGGAGGTCGAAGCACCACGCACACTGGATCATCCACGAGATTTATTAGTGGGAGATATGGTTGATTTTTCACTTATGAGCCAAACTGAATTAAGTAATAAAAGTTTTCAGGTGACTAACATTTGGACTCTTGACTTAGGCGGTGATAATAAAAAGCGTATTTACTTTCAATTAGGTAATGCAGACCTTAATATTAGATTACGCATTGTTAATGACGATATGTTAGAACTTGGGCTAGAAGTTTATCCAGAGCAGTTGTTAAGCCTTTTTTCTCAAGCTGATTTAGAAAATATCTTGGACCCAGACTCTGGTGTTAATCATCAATTAAAAATCAAAGGTAAGCTAAAAAACTTAGCAGAAGAATTTACAGGTTGGGTAACAAAAAAATATCATCAAGAAGGTTTTGAACTGGCCTATCGCTATGACGATGATTACCGCGATAAATCATTACCCGAGACCTTGGAAGGAAATGAATCTGGCTGTGACTTCGCCTGGCTTATATCAGAAGATAGAGAGTACGCAATAGAATTTAGAGTCTTTGATGGTGGGCGTACAGAAGCTCATTTATGTGTCTACCTTCCCCTTAGAAAAATAGAATCCCTATGGCCTGCCAAACAGGACTAAGTGATGAATATCTTTTATCGCTTTATTCATTGGCGGCGCAATAATAGACTGTCTTTTGAAGAGGATAACTTAAAAAAAGCATTAATACATTCGGTTGTCTTACTGCTAGTCATTATTGCTTTACATGTTTATTTAATGACCGTACTTGAAGGCTTTAGCTGGCAAGATGGGTTATGGCTAACGCTCACCACTTTATCAACCACAGGCTATGGGGATATTAGCGCGAGCACACCATTAGGAAAAGTCGCGACCGTTATTTTATTGTATTTGTGTGGTATCTTTATCTTGGCTAAAACAGCAGGAGATTATTTTGATTATCGCGCAAATACTCGCATTAAAAAAATGCATGGTTTTTGGAAGTGGGACATGTCAGATCATATTTTAATCATCAACACACCTTCTCAAAAAGGTGAACAGTTTTTCATCCGCTTAATTAAACACCTTCACTTAAGCGGATTACAATCACATACAGTACAAATATTAACCACTAAATTTCCTCATGGCTTACCTAATCAGTTAGCAAGTACAGCAGGGTTGGCTCACTATACAGGCAGCGGCACAGTGACTGAAGATTTATTAGCAGTTAATGTTAGTAAAGTAAAGTATATTATCATTCTAGCCAAACAAGAAGATGAGCGCGACTCTGATAGTCGTACCTTTGATATTTTGCACCGCCTACAGGCTTTAAAGTTAAGAGCTGATGTTTTAATATTAGCCGAATGTGTTGATGATGATAATCGCTCACGCTTTAAACAGGCTGGAGCCAACATTATTATTCGTCCCATACGCGCTTACCCTGAAATGTTAATTCGTGGTTTAGTGGCTCCAGGAGCTGAACAAATTATTGAAAATCTATTCTCTTCTCAAGGTGACTTATATATTCGCTTTCAGGTAGATATTAATAATATGAGTTGGAAAGATATTGTCTGCCGATTAATACAACAAGACTTTGGGACCGCCGTCGCTTATATTAATCCAGATACAGGCCAATGTGTTACCAACCCACATGCTCCGACTAAAATAACAACAAAGAGTTTATTTGTAATGACAAATGATGATAAGCCAGCAACAAACCAGGATATTCAACAAGCTTTATCAACAACTATTTAAAAAATTCACCCATTAAATCATGCCATTGGTTTAATATTTTTAAAGTGAGGGAGACAATGGCTTACCATTATTTTAAATCATTATTAATAGCCTGTTTATTACTATTACTAACAGCCTGTGGTAATGATTATGCACAACAAATTGAACAAAATTATTCAACCGTTCAACTTAATCTCGATGAGTTAGAACGTAAACTCTATTATAAACAGCTGACTAATGCCAAAATTGTTGCCATTTATGCAGAAAAGCTCAAAGCTTTAAAGCCTGACTTTAAATCCGTAGCTGATGCAATGGCAAAAGATGCCACCGAAAAGGGCACTTTATACCTAGATTTAAAACGCCGCTTAAATAAAGTTAATAGAAAACCTGAAAACAAGCAACAATTTCAAAAAGCTACCCAATCACTGATGTCAATAGATATGGGTGCCAACCCTATTGTCTTTAATGATGCCTTACTTGACTTAATCAATACCATGGCCGAGTTGTCTGACGGTCAGTTAGAGACCGTCAGCATCCCTAAAGATAGCCAAGCAGCCTATGCCCGAGGGAAAATGATTACTCCAGGTAGCTATTTAGTAGGCAATCCTAATTATGGTGAATACCGGCAAGAATCTGGGAATTCCTTCTGGCACTGGTATGGGCAATATGCTTTTTTTAACAGCCTGTTTGGTAGAGGCTATTATAATCATTCACCTATTGGCTATAACGGTTGGAATACTCGTTCGCATTATTCTTACTATCAGGATTATGGCAGAAACACTTATGGGAGTAGCGCGGATCGAGCACAAACTGCACGTTATAATAGTACTATGCGAAAAAAGGGCATTACTCCTGTCAGTAAGCCTAAAAAACAATATGGTTCAGTCAAAGGTCGTAAACGAGTCAGTACTTATAGCCGCCAAAGAGCCAATCAAACAAATTATTTTAAAAGCAAACAAGATGCAGGCGGACGACACGCAGGAAAGGTTGGCAGTAAACGTAGCTCTAGTTTTTTTGCCAGCAAACCCTCATCAAGCTCTTCATCAAAACGTAGCTCTAGTTTTTTTGGTAGTAGTTCTCGTGGCAGCAGTAGCCGTTCTCGTTTTGGCGGCAAGTAATATAACAATATAAGGTTTAAACAATGGAAAATTTAACTCAAATGATTATGCTGAGTGATGCGGCATTAACTTATTATGCGATTGATTTTGTTATTTTACTGGGATTTATGGCCGCTTTGCGCCTATTATCCTCAGCGATTGCAGGCATTTCTTTACAAGAGTTATTAGCCCAACATGATAATTTCTCAGCAGGTATTGCTTTGGCGGGTGCAATTATAGCCGTTGCCGTATTAATGATGGGAGTTGTTGCCGGAGATGCAGGGACCACGTATGTCGAAGAAATAACCTTAATGGTAAGTTATGGCGTTGCAGCCATGATTTTTATGAGCTTAACACGAATAATATTTGATAAAATTGGCTTACGTCAAATATCCATTCATGATGAGATCATGCAAGGAAATGTTGCCGCAGGTGTAGTTGACGCTTTTAACCTAATTGCTACAGCAATTATTATTCGCGCCGCAATGACCTGGGTTGATGGTTCAACATTTATAGGCTTAGCGGTTGTTGTGGGTATTTTTTTAATTTCACAAATTATTTTATTATTAGCCACACTTTATCGCTCAGCTGTATTTAATCGCCGACATAAAAATACCAATAAAACCTTACAAGGTGAAATTAAAAATAATAATATTGCTTTAGCCATTCGCTTTTCAGGTCATCGCCTTGGCGTTGCCTTAGCCATAACCGCCACATCAGGCATTGTAGTATATGACGCTAGCCTATTAATATACTCAGTCCTGGCTTGGGTTATTATGGCCATTGTGATTTTTATTTCACAAACGATACTATCAATTATATTGCGCCATATTCTGTTACCCAAAGTAAATATTGCTGAAGAAGTAGGCGAGCAAGCTAATGTAGCCATAGGCTCAATTGAAGCCGCTATTTATATTGGTATTGGTTTTACCTTTATTGGTCTGTTTGCCTAGGAGTCTGTCCGAGAAAAACCATTGTAGAGCGGACTTCAGTCCGCTAAGATTAAGCCAACAACAAAAAAAGAGGACGATAATGAAAGGAGCAGGCGGAACATCTGGTGGCATTGGTCATTTCTTTCTAGGAATAATAATGATGTGCGTAGGGTTTTATTTATTACTTAACTCCATCGTTATCACCTCAAGCTTCGGAGTAGGAACAAGGCTTTATCACGTTTCTGCTTACGGGATGAATTATGGCATAACAGGGGGTACTATTTTATTTCCTTTTATCTTTGGTATTGGCTTTATTTTCTTTAATAGCAAAAATATAATAGGTTGGATTTTAACCCTTGGCTCAATTGCAGCGCTTATTTTTGGCGTTATTGCCTCTATCCGTTTTAGCTTTGTCGCCATGAGTGCCTTTGATTTAATCGTTATTCTGGTATTGGCCATGGGAGGAACTGGGTTGTTTCTTCGCTCACTAAAAGACAGTGAGAAAAAGGAATAACATATTGTATGTAGCACACTCGGATGACGACCAAAATAACCAGCTTGTCTGGTGATTAGCTGGTTGGACGAAGCTGCTATTGCGGAGAAAAGAGCCACCACACCGATAATTAAAGTGTAACCTCACCTCCTTCCAATCTCATATGAAGGTAACCTGCAAGCTCTCATTAAACTAACAATGAGGTGAAACCTGATAATAAGACCCGTTATAGCTCAGTTTTAAATTATCATCACCTTTGGGCTCAAAGTGATATTCCACTTGATTTTGGATCACCTCTTGGGGTGGGGTTAAGGTTGTAGTTTTACCAAATAGACCCTCATTAGTCACCGTCTTTTGGTGCGCTGGTTTTAACCTGCATTCTTCATAGCGGGAGCAGGCTAAAGCCTGCCTCCCAATAGTGGATAGGTTTTTAAAATAGCTTTATCAACAGATTCGACCCACTACCCTATAATCCATATATCTCCAAAACTAATGCCTAAAAATACTATTCTAAATCATAGATAAATCTGACCGCCTAAAGGCGGTAGTTTTAACCTTAAGAAGAACTAATAAAATAAAAGTTTTACTTTTTTATATTTTCTGCAATTTTATTAAAGGCTTCAACACGTTCCTTACCTGTGGATACGATACCCAAACCTGTATCTACAATCGTTTTAATTAAGTCTGGCGTTTTATAAACAATCATTCCTAAGTAAGAAACGATAGCAACAGAAATTGCCGCCCCAATTACCCCGCCCAATCCAACAAGGCCAAATATTTTTAGGATTAACACAACCAAGTCTAATGGAACTAAAATCATTGCGCCAAAATAGGCCAAGACCATGAATGTAAAAATTACAAAAACAACAAACTGGAGCAACCTTACTAAAGCAACATTAACTTTATTCATAACTGTGAATTTCCTACTAAGAGTGTGTAAGCTCAATTTAAACCCCCTACGATTCAAACCTAACTTTACTTAAAACGAATCTTTTTATTATATCTTATAATTCGTCATGCTCAAATCATTCTTCATTTTCATTTATAAACAAAGGGTAGATTAATGCCCCTGCCACAAACCCACCTATATGTGCCCACCAAGCAACATCTACAGCAATATTGCTAAAAACTAAAGATGCCGTGGCATTTTGTAATTGTATAATGAGCCAAAAACCCAAAAATGCAATCGCTGGAAGTTGAAAGAAAATAGGTAATAAGAAAAAAGGAAACCAAATAACCACCTTTGCATAAGGGTAAATACGAAAATAAGCCCCCAAAACACCCGCTATTGCGCCTGATGCGCCAACAACAGGTACCGCTAAATCAGGCTCAAAGTACCACTGAATAAAGGTTGCAAATAAACCACAAAATAAATAAAAAAACAAAAACTTACCATGCCCCATGAGATCTTCAATACTATTAGCAAAAATCCACATAAACCACATATTAAGAATTAGGTGTATCCATCCTCCATGTAAGAATAAGCTGGTTAAAAAAGACAAATAGTTATCAAATGGCAAACCAAAAGCCGCCGACCAATTAGGGTTTGAATATCTAATGGGCACCATGCCGTATATGTATGTAAGCTGCCGCTGTGTCTCGTCAGGCATCATTTTCATAACACCAAAAATAACGATACAAAGCAACATAATCCCCCAACTGGTGTAAGGCCTAGTATTGCAGGGTATATTGTCTCTAATTGGAATCATTGTTCACCTTTATAATAACCATCTGTATTTTTATCTACCCAACGTATCGAATCTGATTGTAGAATCTCTTTTTTCCAAAAAGGAGCTTTGGACTTTAATTCTTCCATAATAAATCGGCTGACATCAAAGGCATCTCCTCGATGTGAACTCCACACAGCAACCAGGACAATAGGGTCATGAGGAAAAAGATCCCCTACCCGATGTACAATCAACACATCTAAAACCTGCCATTTTTGCTTTGCTTCTGTCATAATTTTACCCAGCTGCAATTCAGTCATGCCTGGATAATGCTCTAAAGTCATCCCTTTAATATTATCCCCCTCGTTAAAGTCACGCATGGTGCCAACAAAAATACTGGTTGCACCATACTTGCCATTCATCCCCTCAAATGAAGCTTGGTAGCTCTGTATTTCTTGCCAAGGGTCAAAAGGGCCGGTTACAACTTTAACTTCCATGCTAGCCTCCGGTTACAGGTGGGAAAAATGCAACTTCATCACCTTTATTAACTAGACTATCAAGGCTAACATACTCCATATTCACTGCAGCCAATATATTTGCAGGTAACTCTACGCCTTGGTTTAGCTGTAACCAGACATTTCTGACTGAAATAACTTCAACAAATTCCAATTCATCTTCAGACCGGCCTAATAATTCTTTTAAACTTGCAAAATAACGGACTTTAATCGACATTAACAAAAGTTCCTATAAAATAGACAAAATTTCTCATTTATCCTGAGATCACACATACTCACAATAATTAAAGAGTATCAAAATATTTAATCTAATATATACAAAAATGACAAAACTTACTCATTTTAATTCAGCAGGTGAAGCTCACATGGTTGATGTTGGCGAAAAAAAAATTACGCAACGAACGGCTATTTGTGAAGGCTACATTGAAATGCTTACTGAAACCTTAGCTTTAATCGTACAAGGCTCTCACAAAAAAGGTGATGTACTTGGTATTGCCAGGATTGCAGGTATTATGGCAAGTAAAAAAACAGCTGAACTTATTCCTCTTTGCCATCCCCTCCCTCTTACTCATGTTGAAATTAATTTAACCCCCGAGGTCAATAAGCACCGTATTCATTGTCAAACAACCGTCAAAACAAATGGACAAACAGGTGTTGAAATGGAAGCATTAAATGCCACTCAAGTAGCCTTATTAACTATTTATGATATGTGTAAAGCCGTGGATCGAGGAATGATTATCCAGTCAGTACAATTAGTAGAAAAACAGGGTGGGAAATCTGGTCATTGGCAACGAGAAGGCTCAGCAACTCAGCTTTAATAAACAACCCTCTATGGAATCAGAATTTAATTAAACCTCAAAACTAAAACCTACAGGAGGTGCTAAAGTAAAAAACGCATCTTACATTTTGATGTGCTTCCTGCCGTCAGCACATCCTATACCTTTCGTATATTATTGAATTCTCATTCCTATGCATTATTTTTCTGAGTCTTTTATTTCTGCCTTACAACTTATTGCCCAGTTTGACCCTGAAATTTATTTAATAGCCTGGACCTCAATCAAAATATCTTTAATAGCCACATTAATAGCTTCAATTTTTGGTTTATTTTTAGGTATTATAACAGCCATCTCCAGGTTCCCAGGAAAGTCTTTTGTTCAACAAATACTTAATACCTTAATGGCTATGCCGACTGTTATGATCGGTCTAATTTTCTATGGCCTGTTAAGTCGACAAGGCCCTCTTGGTGACCTAGGCCTACTTTACACTCAAACTGCTGTAATAATAGGAGAAACCTGTTTAATATTGCCGTTAATTATGAATATGACTTTAATCGCAGTGCAGTCTACCGATCAACGATTGCTTAGCACTCTGACCCTGTTAGGGGCAAAACCACAGCAACAGCTTATCCCCATTATGAGTGAATTACGTTATACCTTGCTTGCGGCCATTATTACGGGTTTTGGCAGAGCCGTTGGTGAAGTGGGTGCAGCTATGATGCTAGGGGGGAATATTCAAGGCTTAACCCGCACCATGACGACCGCCATTGCCTTAGAAACAAGCAAAGGTGATTTTGAATTAGGTCTGGCTTTAGGCTTATTACTACTTATGATTGCATTCAGTATTAATTTTTTATTACAAATAGTTAATAGCAGAAGCCTTAATTAAAAAATCCATTTACCAGCTAATTTAGCTCTTCAAAAATATCAACAACCGCTAACTCTAAACTAAGGAAATAACAGTTTTCCTGTTGCTCTGAAATATGCAATAACCAATCATCATTCTCGGCCCGGCGGAAACACTCAATACGCCTAGTTTCAATATCAATTAATACATATTCTTTAAGGCTTGCAATTTGCCGGTAGGCTGCAAATTTGGCACCTCGATCATAAGCTTCTGTAGAATCAGATAACACTTCTATTATTAAAATAGGGTTGGCTAAAAACTGCTCTGCTTTTTGATCATTTTTATCACATGACACCATTACATCAGGGTAATAAAACGCATCTTCTTGCTCAACACGTAGTTTCATATCAGCAATATAAGCCTGGCATGGTATTCCCCGTAAATGCTGTTTAAGAATGGAGGCTACATTTAAACTAACAAGCACATGCTCTCGTCTTGCTCCTCCCATAGCAAAAATTTCACCCTTGACAAATTCATGTTTTTGCTGCTGCTCTTCCCAAACAAGATATTGTTGTGAATCAAAAATAACTTCCTCAGCTGTTTGCATGCTTTTATTCTCCCAATTAGTCCTTTCAAACTATACCACCGTACTAGCAATCAAATAAAGCTACTCTATACTTAAAACCATTACCTAACACTCAATAAGATTCCCCCCATGCCTTACTTATCCCTTCTATTATTCAGCCTACCCCTACTCTGTAACTATTCTCCAAGCTTAGCTGATCAAACGAAAAAACCAGCATTAACACTGGCAAAAAGCTATCAAGGACAAGTTGATTTAACGCACTATCTAGTCAGTGAGAAACTGGATGGCGTTCGTGCCTACTGGAATGGAAAACAATTAATTTCCAGACAAGGTAATCCATACCCAGCTCCCGCATGGTTTACTAAAAACTTCCCTGCTCAGGCTTTAGATGGAGAGCTTTGGCTAGACCGGCAAAAATTTCAAGCCCTAATCAGTATCGTTAAAAAAAGGCATGCAATAGATAAAGAATGGCAAAAGTTGCGCTATTTTGTTTATGATCAACCCAGTTTAAATAAACCTTTTAGCCAGCGCTTACAAAGCTTTCAGCTGCTTATATTATTAGCCAATTCACCCTATTTAAAAGCACTAAAACAATACCAAGTTGCTAACAAAAATGCACTGTTAAAAGAATTAGATCGGGTGACGGCTTTGGGTGCAGAAGGTTTAATGCTACACCGTGCTGATGCCCTCTATCATGCAGGGAGAAACGGTGATTTATTAAAAGTAAAGCCTTATTATGATGCAGAGGCAACCGTTATTTCCTATATTCCTGGTAAGGGTAAATATACAGGAAAACTTGGCTCTCTACTGGTAGAAACAACTGACGGGTTACGGTTTCGTATTGGCTCAGGGTTTACCGACTTACAAAGATCAAACCCTCCCTCTATTGGTCAGGTTATTACCTATATTTATCATGGCAAGACCCTAAAAGGTATTCCTAAATTTGCTAGTTTTTTACGGGTAAGAGAAGAGATTAATTAGCAACACGACATTGACTAACAACTCTCATCAACTTAACTAACATATCCAGCTCAATAGGCTTAGCTATAACCTCATTAAAACCAATATTCATAGCCTCGGCAATTATTTTATCATTTGTCATTGCCGTCATTAATACCAAGTAACTATCCTTATTAAGTGCCTGTTGATTACGGATATAATCAGCAACCTCTATTCCTGTTTTGTAAGGCATTTTATAGTCTAAAATAATACAGTCAAATTTTGACCTCTGAGCCAGCTGAATTGCCTGATCACCCTCTTCAACAAACTCTGCTTCAAACCCAGCATCTTTTAAATTTTGTGTCATCAATAATCTGCAAATTTCATCATCTTCAGCGACCATAATTTTTAAGGGTATCACCGGTGAGTTATTTTGCTTATTAACGTCCTTTGCAACTTGGTAAATCCACTGCAATGATAGTTGTTGTTCAATAATTTCAAGCAACTGATTAAGTATCACTGGCTTAGCCAAAAAACTATCGCATCCTGCACGCAAACTTTTTTCACGATCATCAGCAAAAGCATTTGCTGTAACCATTATTATCTTGGGTTTCTTTCTCAGTTGTAGTTGCTGAATATGTTGACAGGTATCAATCCCCGTTAATACGGGCATTACCATATCCAATAAAATAATATCTATTACTGTTTTCTGTAATTTATCAAGACAAGCCTGCCCAGAGTTTACACACATCACTATAAAACCTAAAGGCTCAAGCATTGCTTTCAACAAATCACGATTAAGAGGCTTGTCATCGACCACTAGAATAGTCTTTATAACCCCTTGGTAAGCGATAATCTCATCATATTTACCAGGCTTTGAGGAGGATATAAATTGCTCAACTGGCAAGGGTAAAGTCAAATAACAGGCTGTCCCTTGCTTAAGTTTGCTATTAATTATCAGCTTTCCCTGCATTAATTCAACCAAGTACTGGGTAATATAAAGACCAAGGCCTATCCCATCATTATCTAATTTTCTAGAAAACTGATTAAAAGGCTCAAATATAGCTTTTAGATATTTTTCATTAATACCACAACCGGTATCAATAATTGAAAAGTCAATGGCATTATTTTTATATCTTACGGTAAATGTAACACTGCCTTGCTCAGTAAATTTAAAAGCATTTTCCAGTAAATTACTTAATATTCTCCTTAGCCTGTTTTCATCACCCACGAGTGCAGAAGGCAAGTCATCGTCTACCTTAAAAATAAATTCTAATTGTTTTTCCTGAGCTTGTTCTGAAAAAATCTCTACAATGGGTGTAAGAAAACCTCTTGGATTGAATACATGGTTTCGTAACTCTAACTTTCCGGATTCTATTTTTGTTAAATCCAATAGGTCATTAATTAAACTCAGAAGATATTGACTACAATGTCCGATAATTTTAATTTCATTTCTGTATTTAGCCGGGAAATCCTTTTTACGCTGCAATACTTGAATATAGCCTAATAAACTATTAAGCGGTGTTCTCAAATCATGGCTCATATGCGAAAGAAAATCTGATTTTGCCTGACTGGCTACTTCCGCAGTTTCTTTAGCTTTCTTAAGCTGTTTAAGGTTTTCCTGCAACTGATATGTACGGCGATCAACTTTTTGTTCAAGTATCTGATTTTGGTTGCTTAACAACTTATCATGCTGACTGATCTTGGCAATCATGTCATTAAATTCATCAGCCAGTATAGCTAGCTCATCATTAGTGCGTGACTCCACCTGTACTGAATAGTCTTTATGTTCAGTAATATGCCTGATAGCCGATAGTAAATCTTTTATCGGTGTTAGAAATATCATTTGCAACTTAAAAGTTAATAAAAATGCAATCATCAATGTCAATAAAAATAAAACCGAGAGAACCTGTACCTGCCTGTTAACTAATTTAATTAAATCTTTTAAATTACTCTTAATACTCAGTGTTCCTATCTGTTCCTGTTCTAGCATTACAGGAACAGATAAATATAAATAATCCGAACTGTAAAAATAATTACGCTTCCCATCACAAACAAATGTTACTTCTAATAGCTCAATATTTTTATCAAAACTATTGCTATATTCTTCAAATAATTGACACTGCTCATCCAATAAAGCCACATGATTAATTGAATTATCCGCTACAGCTGATCGTAAAATTTCTAGTGCTGTTTTTTTATCTGAAAATTTTAGGGCGGCTGTACTATTTTTAGCCAGCACATCAGCCAAGATAAAGAGCCTGATCACTTTGTTTTTTTTAAAATCAATAGAATTTACCCCAAAAATAAAGCCAGTATTAAGTAACAATGCAATCGAACAACAGAGCATAATAACTATAATGAGTCTACTTCGTAAAGTCGATTGACTGGAAAACAATTTCATCGCTAATCTGACATTTATTTGTTAGTCATTAAACAGACAGTGTTGATTAACATTTTGCTAATCTCTGCTTGTGATACAGGTTTTGAAAATAAATACCCTTGCATGGACTGACAATTCAAACCTGCTAAATAATTTGCCTGAGACTCTTTTTCAACCCCTATTGCAACGACTGATTTATTCAAGCTTTCCGCCAGGTTTATAATCGCCCGAACAATAGAACCTGAACCTTCAGTAGCAGAAAGTTGCCAAATAAACTGAGTATCAATTTTAAATGTATCAATCGGTAACTGTTCTAAATAGTTTAGAGAAGTGTAACCCGCTCCAAAATGATCTATAGCAAAACTGATGCCCATTTGATGGAGCTGATTTAATACTTTCTCTGTTTCCTGAATATTTTGCATAATGTCCTTTTCTGCAATTTCAAAGATAAGAAAATCAGCTTTTAAGCCTAGGCTCTGTAAAGTGTTCACAATAAATTGCTTAAAATTCTGTTGACGCAATCTATAGCCAGAAATATTTAACGATATTGTTATCTCTGCTAAGCCGGCATCTTTCCATTTTACATAGTCTTGACAAACTTCAGTAAAGGCCCATTCTTCCAGGCCTTGAATCAAACCAGCTTCTTCTGCCAAAGGAATAAAAACTTCAGGTGAAATCATTTTATTTTCAGCATTCTGCCAACGCAATAAGGCTTCTACAGCAATAATTTTGCCCTGCATATTGACTTGAGGCTGATAAAAAATTTGCAATTCAGAATTTTCAATAGCGGTCTTAAGTTGCCTTTTTAGTAAGACTCTATAATCCATAGTTTGCATATTTTCTTTATACATTTCTGCTATAAAAAAACAATAATTATTACGTCCAGCCTGCTTAGACTGATACATTGCAATATCTGCAAACTGTTTTAACTGCTTTGCTGACTGACTATGCTCTGGATATAAACTAATCCCAATACTGCTTGAAACAGACAACTCATGTTGATTACAGAAAAAAGGATCTGAGAAGGCCATCAACATTTTTTGCGCCACCCTCTCACTGTCAGAAAATGATTCAATAGCACTTAAAATCAGGGTAAACTCATCCCCCCCCACTCGACATAAGGTATCATCTTCTCGAAGCAAGGCGTTTATTCTTTCAGTAACCGCAATTAACAACTTATCTCCTGTATCATGTCCAAAAGTGTCATTAATCGCCTTAAAATGAT
>VAPK010279294.1_pt1 | contig 15764 bp, 14 predicted proteins | sample 3395031 | NCBI WGS metagenome assembly VAPK01 (sample SAMN08290443, study PRJNA428436) | hydrothermal vent metagenome | isolation source: Deep-sea hydrothermal vent chimney 1 | place: Pacific Ocean: Juan De Fuca Ridge
AAATAAGTTTGGAATGTAGATTTTAAAAAGACCAAGACTATTAGATTTAATTAACTCTATATTCATTACCATTTAAGTTATAATTCAAACTCCTTATCAATCTTAGATGTTATTTCCTTGTTTTAAAATTCTGGTTTGTGTTTCATACAAAATTGCCAAGTCAAAATCAAGCATTATTTTTTGACCTCTTAACTTGTATATCTTTTCCCGAATTATTTGTAAGTCCAATCTGTTTTAATAAAAAGGTTTTGAAACCAACTATATAAAGGCAGAGCCTCGAGTAATTCTTTTTTATTCAAGAGTTAATTTAATCTATTGTTTAATGTCTATTTCACGTAAAAGTTAGCATAAGAAATAAATCAGAATTAATCCAAGGCTTTACAAAAAAATGAAAGGTATTATTTATGTATTTCTTTAGGTCTTGCATTCAAACCAAAATCTCTTTCTACTGCCTCATACCACTCTTTATCTTCGGCAGCATGCCAGTTGATCCATTGTTCATCAGTTAAGGAAGATCTCCAATCTAAAAACGGGATAGCATCTTCACCAACCGGATGTCTTAATTCCCAGGTATTGCCATCGGCTATTTCAAATATCTTTTTGGCTACCAAACTCGCCTCTGTTGGGTTTTCGAGAGATGCGGCAAACAAACCTGCAAATCGGTGTGCATGTGGGTATAAAGATTCATTTGTTTCATGACTTATATCTTTAGCCATATCTGTATTGATAATTCCCGGTTCTACTATTGCCACACGTATGTTAAAAGGTTTGATTTCCTGAGCCAGAGATTCACATAGTGCTTCTAAAGCAAATTTTGATGCAGCATACGAGGCCAGGGGTGTATTTGAAATATGCCCTGCTATAGATGCAACACTTATTATACATCCTTCTTTTAGCATTCTCATTTGGGGTAAAACAGCTTTTATGCAACGTAGAGGTCCAAAATAATTGGTTTCCATAACATCTTTAAAATCAGAGATATCCATTTCTTCAATAGAACCATGACGCTCAATACCGGCATTATTTACAAGAATATCAACAAAATCTGTCTTTTTATATATTTGATTTATTGCATTTTGAACCGATTTATCTGAATCAACATCCATTTTGATCATGTCTATGGTTAAGGCTTCATCTTTTATAAACTGTTTCAATTCTGTTGCTCCTTTAGGGTTACGCATAGTTGCAAATACTTTATATCCTGCTCTTCCAAAGGCTAAAGTAGTTTCCAAGCCAATGCCTCTATTTGCTCCTGTAATAATTACTGATTTCATATTATATGATTTTATAGTTAATATGTAATTTAAATATATTTCATGGTAATGATATCACAAGTAAGCACTTTAAAAAAGTATGGGCAATTGATTTAGGATAGAGTACCTTAATTTTTGTCCGAAATAGCATTATTATTTATCAAGGGTCAAAATTGGAAACATCATGCTATTAATATCTCCTTGTAACTTAAAATTAAATAGCGTATTAAAAATATATTATTTACGAACTATTTTATTCCATTAAGAAAATACATCGGTATTTCACCAAGACCCTTTACAGCAATTTTACCTCGAAGACTGCAGTCGTATTTTTCTTTGATTATTTGATATAGTGACTCTGAAATATTTACCTTATTTGGCTTGCTACTACTTTCTAACCTGGAAGCTGTATTAACGGTACTCCCCCATATATCATAGGCAAATTTATTAACACCAACTATTCCGGCAACAACCGAACCGGTATGAATACCTATTCTTATATCAAAACTGCTTTCTCCTTTGGCCTCCATTTCTTTTTTATAACTTAACATACAATCTCTAATTTCAAGGGCGGCATTTACCGCATCAAATGGGTGTGAGTCGTTTTCAACTGGTAATCCGGCAGCACACATATAAGAGTCTCCAATAGTTTTAATTTTTTCTATATTATATTTTTTAATGATATTGTCAAAACCACTAAAACAATGGTGCAATTCATCTACCAATTTATGTGCATCCATTTTTTCCGATTTAGCAGTAAAATCAACAAAGTCAGTAAAAATTACGGTAACCGATTCGTACTTCTTCGCCTGTGCTTGCCCCGTTGTTTTAAGTTCTTCTGCTGTTTCTAAAGGCAAGATATTGAGTAATAATTCATCCGATTTTTGTTTTTCATTAGTTAGTTCTAAAGTTCTTTGTTCTACTTGTTTACGAGCAGAACCAAGATCTTTAACCATTTTATTGAATGCAGTTCCCAATTCGCCAATTTCATCTTTTGAAATATTCACAACATACTGGGTTAAGTCACCTTCTCCAACTCTGTTTGCGGCATCTCGCAAAGCCAATACCGGTCTGGAAATATTTCTTGCTAATAAATAACCTATCGATAGACCAATTATAAAAACTATTAAACTAGCTATTGCCGAAGCAGTTCTAATTTCATTTCTCCCTTTGATAATTTCGGTAGTAGTAAAGCTCAACAAAATTTCACCATTCATAATGGAAGTAAAAAAAGGGGCTCTTTTATTGATAAACAATTTATTTGAAACGGCGTAAGGGTCAACATTTGCATTATCGGGAAATGACTTAAAAACAGATTTATTTATATCAAAATTTATGCGATCATTATCCCATACTGTATCTGTTAAAATTAAACTTACAAATTGTAATCTACTGTCATCTCTTACAAAATTTAAAGCCGTTTCAACTCCCTCAAAATTCTCTTCTGTCAATGCTATTTTAACTCCTAGAGCAACTGTACTTGCAAAATTTTCAATCTCTTTATTATAATTATCCAATAGAAGTTTTTCTTGCCTGTCGGGGTAGTAAAAAAGGATAAATAACGCAAACATCAATACAACGGACAATACCGTTAATAATATTTTACTTTGTACAGATATGGTCATGGATTTAATTCAATAGTTAAGTAGTAATATCGATGAGAAACTCAAAATTCTTTTAATTTTTACTTAATTTACTTTTTATAACCATTATGGTATTTAGTTGCGCATCATTCACTTTTTGAATAACTCCAATGGCTCCAGGGGTGTGAGCAACGTATGCTTCTAATTCATCTTCGGAATCAAAAAAAGTAGGCGCTTTTACTTTTCCTTGAAATACTAAGGCTAAAAAGTGCTTATTCAATTGATTTCCTGTCATATTAAACAGTTCTTTACTTGTATTCTTTCCAATAGGAGTATCTGTTTTCATGAGAGCAATAACCACTTTTGAACCATCATCCCATCGAAGTTTTTCTCCTCTTAAGATTGATTTTAATTGATTTAAATCCAAATCTGTAGGAACAGATTTAGCATTAGCTACAATGGTAAGTTCTGTTTCCTGTACATTTATTAATGAGCTATCTGATGAATTTATAAATAATGATAGAACCAAAGAAAAATTAATAAATATTAGTCTCATTTGTTTACATTTTTTTAAAACCCAATTGCAAATTGAGCTGTTATTCTATTTTCACTTCCGGTTATATCTCTATCAAGGTATTGATATTCTAATTTAATAACCATTAAATAGCTTATATCATATCTAATACCTGCAAGAATAGAGTTAATATCATTATTTTCTAAATAAGGATCACCTTCGCCAAAACTCAGGTTATCCAATCGAAAATAAGGTACCCATTTTTCATTTATTATCACACCTCCATAAACGTAAGAAGCAATAGATTGTGCGGTACCTACACTATCTGTTTTATTATTCACTATAGTTCCTTCAGCCAAAAATTCAAATCTATTACCAAAGTAAGATATCGATCCGGTATATAATTGCTGGTTTACTTGTTCATCTATTTCAATTCCATGTAAAACTACACCTTCAGAAATAACGTCATTATAAAACGAAGCACCGAATTGCCAGTTATCCCAAGGTTTGATATGAATTGCTGCTGTAACAGATTTAAATTTATCATTATCACTAACCTCTTTAGAGCCAATTCCGTTTCCAACCATTAAATTATATCCAAATTTTAAATTACCCAAATTTAATCCTTGAGCCGCTATTCCAGTAGTGTGAATCTCTATAATATGCTCTGCAAATAACAGAGGTCTACCTATTGTTGGAAAAAAGACTCTTCCGTGGTGATAAGAATCATTCCAAAAATTAATTGGAGTATGATGTTTACCAATAAGTATGCTATGATTGCCGTAATAATTATAATTAATTATAAGCCGTTCTACACCAATAGAAAATTTAGTTGAAGAAGATGGGTCATATTTAAAAACAGTTTCACCCAAAAAAGAAATATGATCACCTAATTCAGAGGTTATAAACAGATCCCATTCACCAAAACTAAAATTGAGTTTATCGTCTTGAAAAAAAGTACTTACATCTGCAAAACCTCTTATTTTTGTTTTTTGGCCATATGTTTTATTTGAGAAATTTAAAAAAATAGTAATGGCTATGGATAAAATGTAAAACTTATTGGTGCATTTTGCAAAACGGATAATCGCCATAATGGTCTATTTGAATCAATTTACTTATTTATAAATCTTTAAGACCTTCCTCCTTATTTTACATATACCATATCTTTAAAAGACTTATGTTGGCATTATAAACTAATGGCTGCCAACACAAGAATGATAATAATGAATGCAAAACTAATCCCGAAAAATCTTATCGACTTTTGAACACTTATAAATTTTTGATCAATTATTTTACTCTCTACATGTATTTGTTCACTCAGTTGCTCATAGAGCTTATCTTCACTACCACAAATCTCAATCAGTTTTTTATTATATTCTTTTACTCCTCCAAAACCATCGGCCGCATTCTTAAAGAAAAAGACATTTTTATCATATTTCAATTCAATTTGAGGTTTAAAACACTTAAAACAGTAATAAATTGAAATTAAAACACTAGATAACCATAAAATTGACAAAACTATTAATAGGGTACTACCCTTAAATATTTCACTAAACCTTTCTAATCTATCTGCAAAAAGCCCCAATATTAAACTGTGAAAAGAGAAAATTACTCCAGCTTTTAGTTCTGATGCTCTAATTAGTTTTTCCAATCTTTCTAATTGCTCCCAATAATTGTTTGGATCTTGTACCATTTTTTAAAATTTACTGATTCAATATTATATTATGCTGATTATTAAACCAATATACAATAAAAAATTTACCTTTTTGATAACCCTAATAATTAATTCCGACAAATCTATATTTATTTATGATGAAGAATTTAAATTTAAATAAACGTTTCATTTTTGCATATCTTTATTATAGGACATATTTAGTCCTAAATATTTTATAAAATAACATCTTTTAAGATCTGTACACAATCGATTTAGGACGAAACTACTCTATCATTGTCCGAAGGGGGTTTTATATTTATCTAAATCAAAATATCTCTTATTTTCATAAGGTCAATAATAGTTCAATATTATCGTTATCTTGTTATAATTTTGAAACTGAAAACAGCAATATTAGGTTTCAAGTCTAACGAAATTCATATGAAAATATCATTGAAAATTATTATTTGTATACTTACAGCTTCTGTTGCTTTTACATCATGTAATACCGGTAAAAACTTATATACAAAAGGTAATTATTATGAGGCAGTATTGAGATCGGTTGAAAAACTTCAAAAAAATCCCAATAATAAGAAAGCGCTGGAAACTTTAACAAATGCTTATCCCAATGCCTTGGAATTTTATTTAGATCAATTAGAAAACCAAAAAAATTCTTCATCGAATTTTAAAAATACAAATGCAGTTTATAATTATAATAAACTGAACAATATGTATGAAAAAATTCAGCTTTCTCCTACCGCTAAAAAATTAATTCCCAATCCTAAAAAATATTATACTGAAATAGAAAAAATAAACCCACGTGCTGCTGAAGAACAATATAGTGCAGGTTTAGAAAGCCTTAATTTCGGCAATAGAGAAAATGCAAAAAAGGCATATTATTACTTTCTAAAGGCAGATGAATTTGTAAAAAATTACAAAGACGTCAACCAAAAAATTGACGAAGCATATAATCTTTCTCTACTAAATGTCATTACTTATCTACAACCTATACAGTCGAAATTTTATAAACTAAGTGCATCGATTTTTTACGATCAGTTAGAGTCTGTTTTTAATCAAATAGAGCAAAATGAATTTATTCGGTTCTTTACACCGGAAGAAGCAAAAAATGAAGACTTACAGAATCCCGATCAGATTCTAAAAATCAATTTTGAAGACTTTGTAGTAGGAGAAACTCATACCAAGGAAAGAGTTGAGAAAATGGAAAGTGATACCATTAAAATTGGAGAGATCACAACCGACAGAGGATCAAAAAAGGATGTATATGGAACCGTAAAAGCAGAAGTAACGATTAATAGAATGGAAATTATTTCTAAAGGGCTTATTAATCTTACAATTTCTCAAAACGCAAATGGAAATAAAGTTTTGATTTCTGAAAATATAGCCGGGCAATATGTATGGTATAATGAATGGGGATTTTACAATGGAGATAAGCGTGCTTTAACCAGTGACCAAATTATAATAAGTAAGCAAAAAAGAATAAATCCCATTCCACCACAACAAATGTTTGTAGAGTTTACAAAACCTATTTACAATCAATTACAATCCAGGTTACTCAATTATTATAGAAATTATTAATTTATCTTTTAAAATAAAATTAAAAATAATAGAATTCTATCTAAATTAAATGCTCCTTTTTAAATGACTGCGGATTTTTACCCGTAATATTTTTAAAAGTTCGATTGAAATAGGAAAGGCTTTCAAAACCACATTGAAAGCATGTTTCCGTAACATTATTGTCAAGAAGCAGTAATTTTTTTGCTTTATCAATTCTGTAATGATTCACAAATTGAGTAAATGTCAATCGTGTTATTTTTTTAAAATATCTGCAAAAAGCAGCATTCGATAGATTACTTAATCTGGCAACTTCTTTAATTTCTATCTTATATTGATAATGATTATCAATATATGCATGAATTCTATCTAACCTGTCTTCATCTTTTTGTGTATACTGATTTTTAACAGGGCCTTCATGCAATAGTTCCCTATCATCTGCAAACATTAAATAGTTTAGGATCTGTAACAGTTCAAGAAACTGTTCAAATTTTGGTAAATTTGGTAAATTCTTCAATCTGGGCCCTATTTCTCTTTTAGTAGTTTCTCCAAAAGCCAATCCATGCTTTGATAGTTGCAGTAATTGGTGAATTGTTTCCAGCTCTGGTGCAGAAACAAAAGCATCTTTTAGAAAATCGGGTCTTATGTGTACTACAATTTTCTCATAGTTAGTTTTGATTCCATAATCAAAATTTAAATGAGGAATATAAGGTCCGATCAATACCAGATCACTTTTAATAAATCTTGAAAAATGATTTCCAACGTGCCTGTTACAATCTGCCCCTTCTATAAATACCAATTCGTATTCTGGATGGAAATGCCAAAAAAAGAAATCACTTAGGTTCGGATTTACAGATAGGTTAATTGAACTACCCTTGTCGGGTAAAATCTTCTCTAATTCTGTTTTCATGAAATGAAATTACACATATTTAGCATAATTATGGATTTCAAATTCAATTAAATGTCAATATAGTTCAAATTGTTGTCATTATTGTTGTAGCAATTTAAATCTTTGAACAATATATTTGATCCTATTATTTTTATATATAATAAAATCTGAATATTCATGAAAGATCAATCTGAAAAATTGGAGCAAAGAGAAAGCCCAAATAAGTATCATGAGAAAATTCCAGGAAACCCAACGACTGCAACAAGCAGCTCGTACAAACTCAATGATCGTTCCAATAATAAAGTGCTTAGAGTATTAAATGAAGAAGATTGGAAATTCTGGATCTACAATGGATATATAGTGATAAAAAATGCCATTTCGAAAGAACAAGCGGCAAAAACTGCAGATTTTCTTTGGGAGTTTGAAGAAAAAGATAAAAATGATACGTCTTCCTGGTATGCCCCTCCACGTGCTAAAATAGAAATGACGGAATTAGCAGGTACAGGAATGATAGAGGTATATAACAATCAGGCTCTATGGAATAACAGACAAAATCAAAAAGTTTATGATGCTTTTGTGGATATCTGGGGTACAGAAAAACTGTGGGTGACCATTGATCGAGCAAATCTCAACTTTCCAATTAAACCCGGATTTGGATATAAAGGTTTTATTCACTGGGATTATGATCCGGAAACCCAACCTATAAATGTGCAAGGCGTGTTGGCTTTGGCTGATCAAAATGATGAAAATATGGGTGGATTTCAGTGTATCCCTGAATTATACCGGAATTATCATACCTGGAAACTTACACAACCAGAAGATAGAGATCGATTCAATCCAGACATTTCTGGTTATGAAGATAAAATAGTTAAAGTGAAACTAAATGCCGGTGATCTTCTTATTTTTAATTGTACACAACCACATGGAATAAGGCCAAATAAATCAAACAATAAAGTTAGAATTGCACAATATATATCTATGATGCCAGCAGAAGAAGAAAACATAGAACTAAAAAAATGGAGAATCAATTCATGGAAAAATAGAATTGCTCCAAGTGGATATGCTTTTCCGGGAGATCCGAGAAATTTGGAACAAAATAAGTACGATAAAGCTCAATTAAATGAACTAGGCAAACGTTTACTTGGTCTTAAAAATTGGTAAGATGTTCATTTCTAATTAATTATAACTATATTTGTCTTTGGTATTTAATTTTTATTGAATTCATGTTTCCTTTTCTCTATGTTTGAAAACCTTCATTTTTGGGATATATCCATCATATTGATCTATTTTATTATTGTATTATGGATTGCCTGGTGGGTGTCAAGAGGTGGAAGGGGAAGCGAAAAAGATCGCGATTCTAAAGATTATTTTTTAGCAGGGAAAAATGAAGGCTGGTTTGTTATTGGAGCTTCGCTGTTTGCATCTAATATTGGTTCAGAAATTATCTTAGGAGTTTCAGGTGCAGGCGCCAGAGCAGAAATGCCTCAAGCAAATTTTGAAATATTTGCTGCTCTGATACTTATTTTATTGGGCTGGGTGTTCGTTCCATTTTACTTGAGAACAGGCGTGTTTACGATGCCTGAGTTTTTAGAACTTCGGTATTCCAAAGCCTGTAGAAATTATCTTTCTGTAGTATCCCTTTTGGCATATGTTCTTACCAAAATATCCTTAATAATATTTGCTGGTGCATTGGTCTTCGAAACTATGGGAATTCCATTTTGGACAGGAGCAATTATTACAGTTGTTGCTACTGGATTCTACACAATTTTAGGAGGATTAAAAGCAGTGATCTATACAGATATGTTGCAGGCATTCATTCTTCTTATTGGAACCGGTGCAGTAACCTTTTTCGGCCTTAATCTTTTGGGGGGATGGGATGCATTGATCGAAACACTCTCTAATGCTTCTATTCAATCTGGCACCCCTCCTGTTGATCGGTTTTTCAATCTTTGGAGATCATCTGAAGATACAGAATATCCTTGGACCGGTATGCTATTTGGTGCTCCAATTTTGGGAGTGTGGTATTGGTGTACAGATCAGTTTATTGTTCAAAGAACCTTATCAGCCAAAAATTTAAGTAATGCCAGAAAGGGCACATTATTTGCCGGATATCTTAAACTTTTACCTGTATTCATTTTCTTTATTCCAGGTGTTATTGCCTTTGCTCTGAAACAAAAAGGCTTGTTAGATTTCCCCCTTGACAATCCAGATCATGCTCTTCCGGCTTTGATAACCGAGGTATTACCTATAGGACTAAAAGGTCTAGCCATATCGGGATTATTGGCTGCCTTGATGAGTTCACTTTCTTCTGCATTTAACTCCTCTTCTACATTAATAACTTTTGATTTTTATAAACAGAGAAAACCAGGTGCTTCAGAAAAGGAACTTGTACGAATTGGTCAAATTGCAACATTGGTATTGGTAGTTGTTAGTTTGGGTTGGATACCTTTTATGAAGACCTTAATGAGTGGAGGTATTTTTCACTATTTACAAAGTATACAAGCCTATATTTCTCCACCAATAGCTGCCGTTTTTCTTTTTGGTTTGTACTTCAAATGGATTAACGCTCGAGGTGCTATAGTTTCTTTGTGGGTGGGATTTGCATTTGGCATGTTGCGATTAGTAACAGAATATTTAAGCAAAGAAGGAATTATCATCATTACAAAGGGTACCTTTCTAGAATATTTATTAGCCATTAACTTCCTTCATTTTGCTATTGTATTATTTGTTTTTAGCACATTTATTCTTATGTTATTTAGTAAATTAAGTAAACCTCAAGATCCTGAAACACTTAAACTCGTTACCTTTCAAAAACATGAATTAAAATCGAAATTCAAATTTTCAACCGATTTAATATTAACAATCGTTCTAATATTTCTAGTCTTAATAATTTGGGCAATATTTAGTCCAATAGGAATAGCTAAATAAACTATAAAATGGATTTACAATTAAAAAACAAAAGTGCATTTATTACCGGCTCTACGGCTGGTATTGGTTATGCAATTGCAAAAATTCTAATACAAGAAGGAGCTGATGTTATTTTGAATGGAAGATCACAGAAAAGAATTGACAAATCTATTCAAACGTTAAAAGAAGTTTTTCCGAAAGCAACTATCTCCGGCATCAAAGCAGATTTTGGAGAGGTCGATTCTATCAAATCTCTTATAAATAAAATTGGTTCAGTTGATATTCTAATCAATAATGTTGGAATATTCTCATCACAGCCTTTTGAAGAAACCTCAGATACAGACTGGCAAAATATGTTTGACGTAAATGTAATGAGTTCTGTTAGATTATCGAGAGCCTTATTACCTAAAATGATAGAAAATAATTGGGGTAGAATAATATTTATTTCTAGTGAATGTGCTTTTTTAGTACCAGAAGATATGATCGCCTATAGTACAACCAAAGCTGCTATGTTAAGCGTTTCCAGAGGTTTAGCCCAGACCACAAAGGGAACCAATGTAACTGTAAATTCAATTGTACCCGGTTCTACTTTAACCGAAGGAGCAAAACTTTTTTTAAACGACCAAGCAGAAAAAAATAAAACATCTGTAAAAGAGGAGACAGATAATTTCTTTAAAAACGTTCGTACTTCTTCCTTACTTGAGCGTTTCGCCGATCCTGTCGAAATTGCCAATATGGTAGCTTTTCTGTCTAGTCCGCTATCATCCGCAACCAATGGATCAACTATTAAAGTTGATGGGGGTTCCATACAGGGAATATATTAACCTCTTGAAATCTCTATATTGCAAACCTCCAGATTAATTTAGCTAAAACTGTGGTTCTTTCTAGTTTTATTCCCCCTTTGGTATCGAATTCCTGATTGACTACAAAATAAAAATAACTTCCAATCTTTGGTATCCAGTTTATCCTGTAATTGATCAATATATTCTCATCTTCTGTATTCCATTGTGCATAGATATTCGATTGCAATTTTGGATTAAAAGCATAGTCAATTCTTCCTCCTATTTCATCAGTTTCGAAAGATTTTTCGGGAAGCTGTACAAAATTTCTTTGCCAGTCGAAATTAAAATTCAAATGCTTATTGACATTAAAATTTGTATTTATTTCAAATCTTTGTCTGTTCCCAGTATAAAATTCACCGGCATTTAATTCAAGAGCTCCCGATATTTTTCTACCTCTAAATGAACTAAATTGAAGTTCTAAACGATTGTCCCAATACTCTCCGGCAGGAATTACAACACCATCTACCAATTCAAAATCTTCTGTTGGGTGATCAAAAACATGTTGCACATTAAATTCCATAAATTCACCGCTCCTAGTAACAAAACCCAAAGGTCTCCATTCATAGAAAATTGTTTCAACTTGATTGGTTTTATCATTGACATAATAATTTATGTCTATAGGCTTAAATATTAAATTTCTAAAAAACGGTAATTTCTTTACTCTTGGATTAAATTGCAATTCAGTATACAACATTTTATAATTATTTCGAAAAGCAAAACCCATTTCAGGATTAAATCCTTTTTGTACTGTTGTAAAACCGAAATCATATTCAATTACATCATTTGGATAGCTTAAAAATAAATTATAAGAAAGGTTATCTTTGTTTAAATTTTCATCAACACCGTCTGTATGCGTATCTGAAACCGCAAATGAGCCACCTAGTAGTAAATTTTTATTACCAAAAATTTTAGAAGTAGAGTAAGTAAAATCTGAACCATAAACCCTATTCACATGGTTCTTTGTGAATTTTTGGGTAGCGATGATTCCGATGCTTGACTGATTAAAAACATCTTGTTTTACTCTTATAACCGAATAATTAGTTGATTCAATACTGTCTTTTTTTGCTGTTTGAATACTCATTACACCAATATTCGTTTTATTGAGTTTACCAAATAATCTCAATCCGGCTATTATTGGGACCTCTTCTTGTTGATCAATACCGATTCTTCTGCTGTAAAATAATCGAACTCTACCAACATTCATGTCGTAATAGTTTTTACCTTCTAAAAAAAATTGTCTTTTTTCAGGAAAAAAAAGCGAGAATCTAGTAAAATTAATACGCTCCCTATCCGATTCTACCTGAGCAAAATCTGTATTCAGAGATAAGTTTAGCTTTAATGTTGGAGTAATATCGTAATTAATTTCCCCTCCAATTTTAGTAGTCGTGTCTGTATCTCCTTCGTTTAGAAATTCTATTCCGCCAAGAACATACGGATTAAATTCAAATTTGGTGCCTTGTTTAATATTTTTTAGACCTACTAATTTTCCTCCTTGTGATATTTTCTCAACATCGTATAAACGAGACCAACCCTGCCAAAGTACCTGTTCTTTTTTTCTTCTTATATTTCTCTCAAAATTGATTCCCCAGGTTTGAATTTCTTCCTTTTTAAATTTTAAAGTACTAAAAGGAATTACAATTTCTACAAACCAACCTTTATCATTTCTATTAACGGCAACATCCCAAACCCCATTCCAATTTTTATTCCATTCTTTTCCTTCATCACCAACCTGAACGTCTGCTAATGCACCATTCGGATTGGTAACAAAAAGGTATCCATTTCGATTGTCGTTAAACGGGGAAATCATAATTTCAATATTATCATCACTTCCCCAATTAAAATCACGCTCCATTTGCTGAGCGGAAATTTTATCGGGATCACTGTCAAAACACCAAATTCCAAAATAGATTTGATTAGTAGTATAGACCACACTTACTTTCGTTTTTTCTGTTGCAGTATCTCCTTGATTTTGTTCGCGTTGCGTAAAATTTTCTATTGGAATTGCATTTTGCCAACACGGTTCATTAAGTATGCCATCGAGCTTTATTTTTCCTTCATAATTTAATGCTTGTAATGTATCGGGTTTAGAATGCTGCGCAAAAACAGCATATTGAATAACAAGAAAAAAGACACTAAGAAGTATTGGTTTCATCCTTAAAAGAATTAACATTTCAATTTAGAAATTGAACCTAATTAATCCTTATAAAATTACTGGTTACTTTTTTCTTGAGTACTGATTAAAATCAGTTAATGATTTTTTAATTCTACTCTTGAAGAATGAAACATTTTACTTTCATATACATTTAATTTTTCTGCCAATTTGTTAGTACAAAACATTTTCAAAGTCTTTCCAGAAGGTAGAAAATGATTTGCTAACAACTTCGGCCTCATTAATAATTATAGGAACAAGAAGAGACAAGGGTGCAAAAGCCATTGCCATTCTGTGATCTTGATAAGTATCTATTGCAATATTTTTATTGATATTGTTCGATTCAAAAAGGTGCAAACTTTCATCTGTCACCTCAATATTGGCTCCAAGTTTTTTTAATTCCTTTTGCAAAGCAAGTAATCGGTCTGTCTCTTTTATTTTTAGAGTATGCAATCCGAAAAGATCACATGCTATTCCCAAACCAAAACAAGTAACCACTATGGTTTGTGCCAGATCGGGTGAATTTACCAAGTTTAATTTTATTGGTTTTAACCCGGTATTAACCTTACTTAAAATAATAGAATCGTTTTGAAATACTGTTTTCACCCCAAGTTGATTGTAAATTTCTACCAATGATCTGTCGCCTTGTAAACTGGTATTTTTATAGGATGACAATGTAATCTTTCCATTTTCACTTAGAGCTACCAAACTGTAAAAATAAGAAGCCGAACTCCAATCAGATTCAACTGTAATCGTTATATCTTCTATCTTTTTTTTTGCCTTTACGGAAATACTATTCGCTTGCCAAGAAGTCTCTATTTCAAGTTGCGACAGTAAGGCTAAGGTCATTTTTATATAGGGTACCGATGTAACTTCACCTTGCAATTCAATTTCTAAACCGTTTTCTAAAGACGGACCAATTAACAACAATGCAGATATATACTGGCTGCTTACATTTCCATGGATCTTAACTCTATTCCTTGTTATTTTTTTCCCACTAATTTTTAATGGTGGATATCCTTCCTTTTTCAAATATTCAATATCCGCTCCAATAAATTTCAAAGCATCAACCAATATTTTTATGGGCCGGTTTTGCATTCTGTCAGACCCAGTTAAAACCACATTTTTATTCTCATTTACAGCAAAATAGGCAGTTAAAAAACGCATGGCAGTACCGGCATGACCGATATTTACTATATCATTTTTAGCATTTAAAGCTTCTTGCAAATGCAAAGTATCATCAGAATCAGATAAATTATTCAACCGAATATTTGGGTAGATCTGTTTCAAAATAAGCAATCTGTTCGATTCGCTTTTTGAACCTGTAATAGTTAAATGACCACCAACAGATTTAGAAGTATGTGCCAAAGATTTATTCAAATTAAGAGGCCTTTTTTTGCTTGCGTTTAAAATAAAATGTCATGATCAAACCGTATATAATGCCCGCAATTAGCTTTCTGATTAGATATTGGGTATTTAATAAATTCAAAACAGCATCGTCAAATGAAACTTTGGTTAAACTGTACAAAAATTCAATTAAAACTACGGTTGCCAAAAAAATTATGGTAGTAAGAAGAACTGTTTGTACAAAAGAAAGGTTTTTGAAATTTTTAATCATTTTAATTTCTTGTTATTATGATGCCTGTCGTGATCACGCTTGGCTTTTAATTCTAGTTTATTATCAAATGCTTTTTGCAGGTCAATACCTGTTTGGTTGGCCAAGCAAAGTACAACAAACATAACGTCTGCCAATTCTTCTCCGAGGTCTTTGTTCTTGTCTGTTTCTTTTTCACTTTGTTCACCATATCGACGGGCAATAATTCTTGCAACTTCACCAACCTCCTCTGTTAACTGAGCCATATTGGTAAGTTCATTAAAATAACGAACACCATGATTTTTTATCCATTTATCAACTTCAAGCTGTGCATTTCTGATATTCATTTTTTGTGTTTTTTACAAAGACAAATATACGAAAGAGATAAGAGAATAAAGAGGAGGGAATAGAGAAAAGCATTTTTAACTTCTCCTTACCTTATTTCAGATAACTGTTAAAAAAAAGCAAAATAGGTATGTAATAAATCTATTTAACCAGAAGATTTATAAAATCTACTCTTGCAATTTCTTCAGCACCTAAGCTAGCCAAGTGATCGTTATAGACCTGACAATCTATTAATTGATAATTCTCTTTTTCTAATTTTTTAGTTAGATGAATAAATGCAACTTTTGATGCATTACTTACTTTACTAAACATGCTTTCTCCGCAAAAAATATGTCCTGAGCCTTTTCGATTACCCGACAGATCTATTCCATATAATCCCCCAATCAATTTATTGTCTTTCCAAACTTCCACAGATTTTGCAAATCCAAGATTATGTAGTTCTATATATGCCTTTTGCATGGCATT
>VAPK010268128.1_pt1 | contig 15762 bp, 16 predicted proteins | sample 3395031 | NCBI WGS metagenome assembly VAPK01 (sample SAMN08290443, study PRJNA428436) | hydrothermal vent metagenome | isolation source: Deep-sea hydrothermal vent chimney 1 | place: Pacific Ocean: Juan De Fuca Ridge
GCTTTACAAACGGCAGCTTCAAAGCCTTCTTTGGTGAAGCCGGAAATGAAATCTTTTTCATTTACTGTTCGCGGTTTCGCACAAACACGATGAGGAATACTGTCATGTAATTGCTTTGCTAATTGATTCAGGCGCGTCTTTGCATTGTTATACGCAGCGTCCTGCTCAGGATCCGCATAAATAATTATATGCATTTTACCTGACAGATTATCGAACACCACCACCTCATCCGAGACCATCAATAAAATATCGGGGGTTTGCAATTGATCCGGATTAGGACAGTCACCCAGTCGTGGTTCGATATAACGCACGGTATCATAGCCGAAGTAACCCACCAGGCCACCGGTGAAACGCGGCAGGGCATCAAGCTCGGGGATGCGGAAACGGGCATAGAAATCTTCTACCCATGCCAGCGGATCATCGACCTCTTCAGATTCAATTTCCTTATTGTCTTCGAACACCCGTACCCGATAACCGTCGATACGTACCACCTTGCGACAAGGCAGACCGATGATCGAGTAACGTCCCCATTTCTCACCGCCCTGAACGGACTCGAATAAATAAGAGTAAGGCCCATTGGCCAGTTTAAGATAGGTACTTAGGGGGGTATCGAGATCAGCCAGTGCTTCACGCATCAGGGGGATGCGGTTATAGCCCTGCTGTTTGAGTTGATTGAATTCCTGTTCATTCATAATGAAAGCCTGAAGCTCATTATTCGGCCCAATATCCAGGTATGATCTAATAGCGTAGGGTGGGCACGTTTTTTGTGCCCACCGGGTTAGTAGCAATCAATAACACATAAGGTAATTAATCAAAAAGATAATACCTTGACTGACAAGCTAAGCAATCATCAGAATCTTCGTGGGCACAAAAAACGTGCCCATCCTACTGGCTGCCTACCTCCGCGTGCTCTGCGGTTTAAGGTTTTTTCTTTTCACAGCGTGTTTTTATCAGACGGCAGAATTCAATACGCCGGCCAGTTCGGCCATAGAATCAATCACCAGATCAGGATTCGCTTCACGGATATCCACGCCATGATTATAACCATAGCTCATGCAGATGATCTGAAAACCGGCGGCACGGGCGGCTTTTACATCACTAACTGAGTCGCCCAGCATCATCGCAGCAGCTGGTTCTACATCGAAAAATTTGGCTGCGTGTAATAAGGGTAGAGGATCCGGTTTTTTCTTTGCTAGCGTATCACCGCTGATAACGATGCTGAAAAGCTCATAGATGCCTAAATCTTTCAGCAGAGGCAGGGTAAACTGCGCCGCCTTATTGGTCACGCAACCCAGTTTGTAACCGGCCTCCTGTAAAAAGGCCAGACCTTCTTTTACACCGGGATAGAGCAGGCTGCGTTTGCTGGTATTCTCAGCATACAGTGCCATGAATATCGGATAGGCTTTTTCAAATAAGGCCTCATCCGGCTCACCATCAAGCTGGCCAATGAGGGCACGGCGAACCAGTCGTTCCACACCGTTGCCTACCCATTCACGGACTTTGGCTTCACCGTGTACCGGCATGTCCAACTGCTGCATCATTTCATCAACACAGAAGGCCAGATCCGGCACGCTGTCTACCAGCGTGCCATCGACGTCAATCAAAACCATTTTCGGCTTTTTAATCATTAAAGCAAATCCGTATCTTAAGCTTTCGCAAGTTCAGCGCGCATATCCGCAATCACCGAATCATAGGTATTAGCATCGCTATCACTGGCTGCGCCGAAAATAGCCGAACCAGCCACAAACATATCTGCGCCGGCTTCGGCGATTTCGCGAATATTATTCACTTTCACGCCACCATCGATTTCCAGACGAATGTCACGACCGCTGGCATCGATCAACTTACGAGCCTGACGCAATTTGTCCAGTGTACTGGGAATGAAGCTCTGGCCACCAAAACCGGGGTTTACTGACATCAGCAGGATCAGATCCACTTTATCCATCACGTATTCCAGAATATCCAGCGGGGTGGCCGGATTGAAGACCAGTCCGCACTTACAGCCTTCTTCCTTGATCAGCTGCAAAGAGCGATCAATATGCTCGGAGGCTTCCGGATGGAAAGTAATATAAGTGGCACCCGCTTTGGCGAAATCAGGAATGATGCGATCCACCGGCTTAACCATCAAATGCACATCAATGTCTGCCGTCACACCATGCTTACGCAGGGCTTCACAGACCAGGGGGCCAATAGTCAGGTTGGGAACATAGTGGTTATCCATAACGTCAAAATGCACGACGTCAGCACCGGATTTAAGTACCTTATCCACTTCCTCACCCAGTCGCGCAAAATCAGCGGAAAGGATGGAAGGAGCGATCAGAAAATCTGCCATAATTGCTGCCTCATTGATTTAAATCTGTATTTTTTACACTCATCCTGCCTAGAATAAACAACATTGTTCTGTTGCCAATCCGGGGCAGGCGTAAACTGAGCGCAGACTTTACCTGATTAGCCAGAATTTTTCAGCCTTTTGTCCGTTGCCGATATGTATTTTCCGGGGAGAGGAAATCATGCACCGTGCCATCCTGTTATCAATTTTTCTTATATCTGCACTAATAGTCGGACTGGGCACCGCCTCCGCCGCTAGCGATATTGCCAAAGAGAAACGCTGGGCCGAGCAAATCAAGGACAGCCTGCTCGATGGCGAACTTGTCTGGCTCAACGCCAAAGGCCAGAGTGAAAAATTTCTTGGTATTTATACACGGGAAACCGCAGAAGTGGCACAGGGCGGCGTAATCATCCTCCACGGCATGGGCGCGCACCCCAACTGGCCAGATATAATTTTTCCTCTACGCACAGAGTTACCGGAATATGGCTGGACCACGCTATCTATTCAGATGCCCGTACTCGATAACGATGCCAACTTTATAGACTACGCACCGCTGTTCGATGAAGTCGGCGGACGTATTGATGCAGCGATCGCATTATTAAAATCAAAGGGCATTAATAATATTGCTCTCATTGGTCACAGCCTGGGGGCCACCATGGGGGCTTATTATCTCAGCAGCCATGGTGATACCAGTATTCGTACCTATGTTGGAATCGGCATGGGCTGGAGTCGACAGGACAAACGCATGAGCACGCCAGTATCGCTGGCGAATATTAACATCCCCGTGCTTGATCTTTATGGTGAACAGGATCTGCCGGCCATACTCGACTCAGTCGAACGCCGCGCCAATGCCGCCCAACAGGCGGGTAACAAACATTACTATCAATTACGAACAGCCGGTGCCGATCATTTTTTCCGTGACCGGGAAGAAGTACTGGTCAAACGGGTGCGAGGCTGGTTAAATCGCTATGCTGCCGGAAAAGAGTTGCGCGTGAAATAAAACTCAGGACAATCTAGTGTAGGGTCGCTATTTGGCGAATGGGAATGGGTACGACGGAATTCAAACCTACAGACATGCCTATAGCCTTAGTAGCCTGCAAATAATTTTAACTCCATTAAACATCAACAGGTTTAATTTATGAATCTCATCCCCCTGTTACTCAGCCTTCATGTTCTTGCCGCCGTCATCTGGGTCGGGGGGATGTTCTTCGCCCATCAATGTCTGCGCCCGGTTGCCGCCACCCTGCTCGAACCTCCAGCACGACTTGGCCAATGGGTCGGTGTTTTTGCTCGCTTCTTTCCCTGGGTCTGGGTATCTGTAATAGTGTTACCCATCAGTGGTTATGCGCTGATATTCAAGCTTTATAATAATATCAGTGACGCACCACTCTATGTGCATCTGATGAATGGCATCGGCCTGCTGATGATTGCCATCTACCTGTTTGTCTATTTTGTTCCCTATCAAAAATTGAAGGATGCCGTGGCCACCCAAATCTGGCCGGACGGTGCGGCGCAACTGGCGCGCATTCGCTTTTTAGTGGGGGTAAATCTAAGTCTTGGACTGCTGGTAATTGCCCTTGCCAGTGGTGGGCGTTACCTGGGCTAGGCAAAGCAGAAAAATTTCCCTATTTCTGATTTGCAAGTAATTCCTGGGTTCTCGCTACAAGATCTTCTGTTAACTGATTAAGACCGGATGATTGTAGCGGTCTCTTAAACTCAAGTTCATAGTTCTTCAGCACAAACATACCATTTATGGCGACATCCAGTATCTTCCAGTGTTCCTTTTTTCTGAGCATCAGATACCTGACTTTCAAGGGCGGACTGTTTTTTTGTGTCACTGATGAGTCTACATAAACTAATTTGTCCTTTATCTTTACCGGCTCATAAAAAGTCATAATGCTTGCATCCAGCCCATTATCACTACTATTTAAATATTCACGCAAGCTGGATGAGTAAAAATTTAGCATGAATTTTTGAAATGCTTCGATAAATGTTTTTCTTTGTGTTTTATTCGCTTTACTCCATTTATTCTTACCCACTACACGCTCTGATGCGCTGATCAGACTAATGTTTGGTTTTAGATTATTTTCAATCAGAACTATCAACATATTCGGATTAGATTTTATCTTATCTCGATTATGGTTGATGTCATCACACATTTTCTCCATTATCTCTTCCAGCAACTGTTTTGCGGATGCGATATCATCATCGCCTGCCCACGCAGGGTATGTGGAAAAATAGATGGCAGGAAATATAATTAAAAATGAATATAAATATAAGCGTTTCGTGATATCCATGGCGACAGCCTTTATCAAAATGAAAATTACCAACGATGCACATTAGCGTCTATGCAAATGCCGGGTGAACAGCCTTAGCCGATTGTAGCCTTCACTCATCTTATACTATAAGCTTTGCCCTACTTATATATTTATATTGTCATAGGTCGTTTCGTCACAAAGCAAATGGAGATGTCGCATGACTGAACAAACACATAATAATGATAACTCATCAGCGGAGAAAAAAAACACTCCAAAATTTTTCAATGATCTGGCCATCAGCATTTCACAAAACACGTCCCTCAAAATTACCGGCATCATTACTGCGGTCATTATTATTAGTAGTGCCACCTGGACCCTTGGACAAAACAATGCACGCTCCACCGAACAGGAATTGTCGATCACTAAAGAAAAGCTCGAAGATATCAATTCAAGCAAGGAAAAACTGGACAAGCAATATTCTAAACTACAGAAAAATTTTGATGAATTAAAAAAACAGGAAAAAATACCGATGCTCATCAGCCCGGTAGCCGGTAAACGCATCACCGGCCAACATGTCAGCTTCAAGTGGAAATATGACGTTAACCCGGGTTTTCAAAACTTCATACTTGAATTAAAACACATCAGCCAGGAAGATGGCTTGCTCAGCAGACGATATCAAATACCCCAACCATATAAGAAAAATATGGAGTTTCAATTTCCCGATGATGTTTCAGGTGAATTTTTTTGGCGAATAGGAACCGGTGAACTATTGGAAAATTACGAGCAGGAATCTCATGACTCTATTGTTCAGCAGGCTGTCAGTAAAAGCCTTGGCCGCAGCGAAACATCATCGGTACCAATGAAAACTGAACTCTGGAGCCGTTATGGAAATTTTCAAATTTACGGCACAGCACTTGAGAAAATAAAAGCAACTGAGGAAATGGTGGTTGGAATAACCAACACTTTTTTATCCTACGATCATGTTATTGACTGCAGCGGAAAACCTAACACCTATGACATGGATTTCATCGAATGGATTACCGAACAACTAAGGATCAAACTTGCAGATCCGGAAAATGAAGCAAAAGCAAAAATCACACTCATCCGAAAAACCCTGGATTGGAGCAATCTGTTTGACAATGTTGCCTTGGGCGAAGTTGATTTGGCCATTGCCAATATCACAAAAAGTAAATCCCGTGAAAAAACTTATCATGGTTTAAAATTCACCGATGGTTATCGAGAAAATCAGCAGCGAATTATTTTTTCTAAAACTCACAACAAAGATTTACAAAACATCAAGTCACTGAATGCATTAACTGAAGCTGTCAATGGTTCTATCATCGCCACACAGAATGGAACCATCAATATGGATGTTGCACATTATTTAAAACACCTTGAAGATGGGGAGCTGTTTAACTTCAAACAAATCAATAACAACTACAATTCATATTTTGAGGTGATTGATGCCATTGAGCGGGGGGAAATCAAGTTTGGCATGATCGATAGCATACGACTTGAAACCGTAGACTATCCTGACATTGGCGCAATTAATATAGATCTTACTCACTTACTAAAAGATTACTATAAGAAAAATTCAGATTACACTAATGGTGAAGAGTATGCGATTGCCGTATCCACAGGTGGGAAAATCACCCCCTTTCTCAGAATGTTGAATATTATAATAAACAGCCCGGAAGGAATTCTAAAGCGTGAGCAGCTTGAGAAAAAACACAATGTAAAAAACAAACGTAGAGTTCTTTTTAAATGCTAATCGTATTTTCAGATACGGCTGAAGCCGCAGCTATAAACTCGATATCGCATCCAGGTCAAACCTTACGCATTTTTTTAATGGTCTCATACGCCGCCTTGATCTCATGGGTCTTTTCATTCGCAAGCTTGATCATTTCTTCAGGCAGGCCTTTGGAAACCAGCTTGTCAGGATGGTGCTGGCTCATCAACCGGCGGTAAGCTTTTTTAACCTCGGCATCACTAGCGCTTTCACTAACACCCAGGGCTTCATAAGCATCTTTTAACTGTGCTTCGGGTGAAGCCGCCTGTCCGCCACCGGCATGAAACTGACGTTGCGCCTGCACCCGTGCATGGAGTTGCTGATAGGCTATGCGTGAGAAGCCCAGCATCTCACTGATGCGTTCCAGTAAATGCTGCTCTGCCGGATCTAATACGCTATCGGCATAAGCCGCATGGACTAAAATTTCCATATACATTTGCAGAATGGTGCTGCGTCGGTGCGCCTCCTGCCGGAACTGTTGAATCACGCCTTCCAGATCAAAATCATCCTGTTTGCCCTGATTAAATAAATCGATCGCCAGTTTGCGTTGCGACTCATCTAATGCCATCTGTTGCATGATCTGTTTCGCCATCGCAATTTCATCGGCACTGACCCGACCATCGGCCTTGGCCACATGTCCCATCACTGAAAACAGCGCGGTAAAGAAGGCCGTTTGTACCCGTTCACGATTACCCACACCAGCAAAGGCATTACCCATACCGCCGTGCACATCGGCGAGATTCAGACCTTTATCAAATTGATGTCCCAGCGCTGCACCCAGCACTGCACCTAGCGGACCACCGAGCATGAAGCCGAACGCACCGCCAACTACCTTGCCCCACCAGCTCATGGTAAGTGGCGAGTGGCTAGGGACGAGGGACGAAGAAAAGCCGGTATACTCATATTTTTAATTATCCTGTTAAATTTAAAAACAAAAACCTTTTCACCACAGAGGACACGGAGGTCACAGAGAAAGACATTCAAAAAAACTCTGTGTCCTCTGTGGTTAATTTCTTTTTTTCTAGTTCCTGACTACTCGACAATCCAGAACCACCAGACGATAAACCCTATCAACATCAAACCTATTATATTTATCAGCATGACATTATCCCTTAGTCGAGCTTAATTAAACGTAAGCGGTTGGCGTTGGTCACCACAGTAACCGAGGACATGGCCATGGCTGCACCGGCGATCATGGGGTTGAGCAGGATGCCAAACAGGGGAAACAAGATCCCCCCGGCAACCGGAATACCCAACGTATTATAAATAAATGCGCCGAACAGGTTTTGCTTTATATTGCGTAGAGTCAGGCGGGAGAGGGAAATTGCATCCGCCACGCCGTGCAGGGAACCGCGCATGAGGGTAATGTCGGCGCTTTCAATTGCCACATCGGTGCCGGTGCCAATGGCAAAACCAACATTGGCGCGTGCCAGTGCCGGGGCATCGTTGATGCCATCGCCCACCATGGCGACTATTTCGCCCTGCTGCTGTAATTCTTCTACATGCTTGTCTTTGTCCTGCGGCAGGACTTCAGCGATGACGCTGTCAATGCCCATTTCTTTCGCCACCGCTTCCGCTGTAATCCGATGATCACCGGTAAGCATGACCACCTTTAAACCATTCGCGTGCAGGCGGGCAATGGCTTCACGGGAATCTGCTTTAATCGGATCGGCTACCGCTAGCAGGCCGGCCATCTGCCCGTCACAGGCCAGATACATGGCACTACGACCTTTTGCCGCCAGACGGCTGACCTGCTCCAGCCACTCCCCTGGTTCGATACCGGCTTGCTGCAATAATCTCGCATTGCCCAGGAGTAAATGCTTACCTTCAACGTCGGCTTTCACCCCGTATCCGGCCACGGCTTCAAATTCGGTTGCTTTGTACAGCGCCAGTGATTTCTCATCTGCCGCCTTCACAATGGCAGTGGCCAGAGGATGCTCGGAACCGGCCTCCAGACTGGCGGCATAGCGTAATAAGTCATCCGCCTGCCAGCCTGCAGCTGGAATAATGTCAGTTACTGCGGGCTGGCCTTCGGTTACTGTGCCGGTTTTATCCAGCACGATAGTGGTCAGACGGCCTGCCTGTTGCAAGGCTTCACCATTGCGGATCAAAATACCACGCTCTGCCGCCCGTCCCACAGCGACCATAATCGAAATCGGGGTGGCCAGTCCCAGCGCACAAGGACAGGCAATAATCAGTACCGTCATGGTGGTTACGATGGCATAGGCCATATCGTAATCGGGAGCCAAATTCCGCCAGGCCAGAAAAGTCAGTACCGCAATGATCATCACCGTGGGTACAAAAACAGCGGCAACCTTGTCCACCAGCCGACCAATAGCCGGTTTACTGGACTGGGCATGGCGCACCAGCTCGATAATTTGTGCCAGCACCGTATCACCGCCGATGCGAGTGGATTTATATAAAAAAGTGCCACGCGCGTTAATCGTCCCGGCGATGACTTCATCCCCCGAGGTCTTCGCAACCGGCATGGGCTCGCCGGTGAGCATGGACTCATCCACTCGTGACTCACCTTCGATAACAATGCCATCCACGGCAATGCATTCGCCCGGGCGCGCGCGCAGGGTTTCATCCAGGCCCACCTCACTGATGGGGCGTTCTTCTTCCTTACCATTTCTAAGCACCATAGCGGTGCGTGGACGCAGGCCGATCAGACGCTTAATCGCCTCCGAAGTTTTACCCCGTGCACGCATTTCCAGTGCCGAACCAAAATTAATCAGGGCAATAATAATCGCCGCCGCCTCAAAGTACGCATGCTGAGCCAACGCTGGCACCAGCTGCGGAAAAGCCAGTACCACAGCTGAATACACCCAGGCAGAGCCAGTTCCCAGGGCAATCAGGGTATCCATATTGGCCTGGTGATTACGAAAGGATTTCCACGCCCCAGTGAAAAAATGGCCGCCTGCATAGATCATTACCACAAGGGTCAGGATGCCAATCAGCAACCAGAAAAGCCGACCCATATCGGTATCCAGTGGCGGCAGAGCCCCACTCATTCCTGCGATAAATAAGGGCACGCCTAAAATAAAAGCGGCAGCAGCCTTGCGAATTAAGGCTCGATAATGCGCCATTTCTGCCGCTTCTTTCTCCGACTCATCATCAATACCACGCAGCTCGGCGGCATCGTAGCCGGCCTGCTTACTAGCGCTGATAACCGCTTCGACACTGGCCGTCCCGGTAACATCGGCCGTGTGCTCGGCAAAGTTCACCAGCACTTCTTCCACGCCCGAAACCGACTGCATGGCCTTTTCTACGCTGGCAACACAGCCCGCGCAGCTCATCCCGGCCACTGACAGGCGAATTGTTTTCTTTTTAACCATTGCTTTACCTAAGGGCAAACCCTAATATTTCAAGAAATAATGTAAATAAGCCTTAGCATCTTACTGTTTTATATGCTAATTTACCAATGTATAAAATATAGCCTTTGCAAAAAATCAAAGCGATTTTTGTGCATAAATAAAAACAGGACAGATGCTCGGCTCAAACAGGAAAAGACTGCGATTCAGCTTATGCTACGTTTAATGAATCGCTAAATTAAATTAACAAGCTAAATATCACAACCGGAATATTATGGCCATCAGCCCCCCTCTTGCCCTAATTACCGCCAACATGAATCAGTTGTCGCTGCCGGATATTTCCATCCGCCTCAACGACATGGTGAATGATCCCAACTGCTCTATCGCTGATATTGGGAGCTTAATTTTCCAGGATGCGGCATTAAGTGCCCGCCTGCTAAAAATTGTCAACAGCGCGTTCTATGGTTTCCCCTCAAAGATCGACACCATTAGTATGGCCATTACTGTCATCGGCACCCGCCAGTTGCGTGATCTGGTTCTGGCTACCAGCGTCATCGGCAAATTTCAGCAGTTTCCGGAAGGCCTGATCAGCATCGATACTTACTGGTATCACAACCTGATCAGTGCCACGGCAACCCGCCTGATTGCCGACAAGTTGCATATCCGTAACTCTGAACGATTTTTCATTGCCGGCCTGTTGCACGATATCGGTAAGCTGGTCATGTATCTCACCGAGCCGGAAATTTCACGCCAGGTACTGAAGCGCATGAACGAACCGCATGACGATGTTACTCAATTGGAAATTGATGCCTTCGGCTTTGATCATGCCACTCTCGGCGGTGAGCTTCTGCGCCAATGGAAACTGCCTGATTCACTCATCGAACCTGTCACTTATCATCATCACCCGGCCGATGCACAATACTATCCTCAGGAAACGGCAGCCGTCTCACTGGCGAATGCGATTGCCAATACCATCGAACCCCCATACTCCACCGATGATGATCTACCCATAGATACCAGCATCTGGAAAACACTGGGCATCAAGGATAGCGATCTGGATGATTTAATCTGTGAAACCCGCCTTGCCTTTAGCAATACGGTGAGTATTTTGTATCCCAAACAGGCAATTTAATCGAGGAGCTTATTTGAATAAGCTTCCCCCGCAGTAAGTTACGGAATTGTAGGTTGGGTTGAATCAAATGAAGCCCAACCTACCGTATTTTTACTGCAAGCAACAAGTTTATTCCTGCTGGAGTTCGGCAACCAATTTGCTGGGAGCACTCCTAATCGACGGCTCAGGTTCATTAGCCTGAAGCTGATACTCCAGCACAAATCCGGCAATCTGAAAACGATCACCTGCCCTCAGGGAATGCCAGCTCACTAATTCCTCATCCACGTAGGTTCCATTTTTGCTATTCAAATCCTGAAGGTAATATTTGCCATTCAGATGAATAATCTGAGCATGATAGCGGCTGGCCCAGGCTCCTCGTATCATAATATCCTGCTTTGAATTCCGACCAATCAAAACCCGATCTTTCTCCAGCAGATGCTCGGCCACCACCCGCTCATTACGCATTACCACGATGCGGGGGATCGGGCGGCGTATCTGCTGTGAAGGATGCATCTGACCCACGGGAGCCGCCAATCGTTTCTCATACGGCTGCCAACCTAACTTTGCCAGCGCAGCCTTAATGCACTCATTGTCAATATAGCGGGTCTTACGCATAAACGCGGCAACCAGCACCATATCGCAAAGCACATTGATCAGACGGGGTACCCCCCCTGTATAACGCATAATTATGGCCAGCGTCTCTTCAGGAAAGAGCACCGTATGCTCACCACCGGCAATCCACATGCGGTATTCGAGGTAGTGATCCAGCTCCTGTTCGCTCAAGGCCTGTAGTCGGCACCCCATCCGGATCTGCTGTGAGAGGGCATCTTTTCGACCTGCATTCATCAACTGTTCCAGCTCCGGCGCACCACTTAAAATCACATTAATCAGCTTGCGTCCGAATTTTTCAAAGCTGGCCAGCATGCGTAACTCTTCCAGCACCTGATGCTGTAGCAGGTGGGCATCATCCACCACCAACAGGACTTTTTTACCGGCAAAGTGCTGTTTATTTACAAACCTGTGCAGGGCATCAATCAGAGTTGCCTTGTGATAATTATCCGGCTGCAAATCAAATTGCAGACACACCGCCAGAAAAAATTCGGTGGTCGTCAATTGTGACTGCCGAATGCGCGCCACCACCACATCATCGGCTGATTCCGCCAACACATGCTCAAGCACAACCGACTTGCCCATACCGGCCTCGCCGGTTATCACGCCGATACCATCTCCGGTGTGGAGTAAATAATTCAGATAAGCAATCGCGCGAGCATGGCTCTCACCCATAAAGAAATAACGGGTATCCGCCGTCAGGCGAAAGGGGTAATCATCCAGCTGAAAAAAATCGCGGTACATCCTGAACCCTCTTCCAATATTATCAGCGCCGCTGATTGGTGCTTGAAGCGCAAGAGTATCACTCGCTTAAAGGCAGGTAAATTGTTCGAGGAATATACAAATGAAATTGGAGGTGAAGCCCGTAATGTGCTTAAAGATTATCCAACAGCTGGCTTTCCATCTGCGCTTCCTGCACCGGTAAAATCAATACCGCCGTCAGTGGAAAAACCTCGTTCAGCTTATCCACATACTGACATTCTGATTTATCTACTAAAACAAAGACCCGTGCCTGCGGTGAAAATTTTTGCAGGCTATAAAGCATGACATCCAGATTACTGATATTCACTCCGGCATAATTATTGCCATAGCCATAAAAAAACTCAGCCACCACAAAATCCGGTGGCTGCTTTTTGATAGCACTCATCACCTTGCGCGTGGAAAACAAGCGCTGCTCATGGAGACCCAGTTTTTTATAGAGCAGAGAAAAATCCGGGTGGCCTGCTGACTCGATCAGTGAATAGAGAATTTTATCCGCCATGCTTAGAGATCAAACAGATTGAGCACTTGCTCTAATGGGCGACCAATGACGGCCTTATCCTCAGTAATCACGATGGGACGCTCAATCAGGATAGGATTATCAACCATTAATGTAATCCAGGCCACCGCACTGCGCTCATCCATTTTGCTGATGCCCAGCTCTTTCGCCCGGCTTTCACCGAAGCGGATCAAGGCCTTCGCCTCGATATCAAGTTTATCAATAATCTCAGCAAGTTCCGCCGACGTTGGCGGTGCATCCAGATACAACACAGTTTTAGCATCAATGCCGTGTTCTTCCAGTGCCGCCATTACGGCCCGACTCTTGCTGCAACGAGGATTATGAAAAATTGAGACTGACATAGTGGCTCCTGAAAAATTACGTATCTTTTTTATCCATCAGTGATTTTAATGCTGCAAAGGGATTTTGAGTTGCTGCATTAGATTGGGCGGCGTTGCCCATATCGTTACCCGCCTCCAGCAAACGGGAGTGTTCATTATCGTGACAAAACAAACATAATAATTCCCAGTTACTTCCATCACTGGGGTTATTATCATGATTATGATCGCGATGATGTACGGTCAACTCGTTCAAATTTTTGCGGGTAAACTCCCGACTGCAGCGACCGCAGATCCAGGGATAAAGTTTTAGCGCCTGCGCCCGGTAACCTTTTTCCCGTTCTTCTGCGGCACGGCGTGCATCAGCAATCACCTTGTCAAGCCGTTCTTCTGATGCCTTCTTTTTGTCTACCATAAACTTTCTGCCTGTCTACCAATGAATTATACCGAGGCTTCACGATACTAAATCCCCGAATACCCGTCTAGTTGAATATGCCCCGGCTGTCGCTACGGTTCAACCGCACATACAAGCATAAATGCACTATAATCACTTTTTCAAACAGAATTATAAAATGTCACGCTATCGTCCACCCGCGCCAAAGAAATCCCCCTATATCAGCGTCAGCGGCTTCGAACATCTGCAACAGGAATTAAAACAACGCTGGCAGCTGCGCAAAGAGGTCACCATCGCCTTGTCTGCCGCCGCCGCCGAGGGGGATCGTTCTGAAAATGCTGAATACATTTATCGTAAAAAACAGTTACGTGAAATTGACTACCGTATTCGCTATCTACAAAAACGTCTACCTGAGCTAACTATTGTTGATTCACCACCGACTCATACCGAACAGGTTTTTTTCGGTGCCTGGGTGACTCTGGAAGATGAGCAGGGGGAAAGTCATCGCTATCGCATCATGGGGCCGGATGAGCTTGATCCCGGAAAAGGTATCATCAGCATCGATTCGCCCGTGGCTCAGGCACTGATGAAGAAAAAAGTAGATGATGAAATCAAAGTGCAAACCCCGATGGGGGAACAGTATTACAATATCGTCGATATTGATTATTCAGAAGCATTATAAATTCGAAATGTAGGATGTGCTGAGGCACGAAGCGCATCAGTCGCGCCAGGATAACAATACGTTGTGATCTATGTGCAAATTTCCCTCGATCGATGCGCTTCGTTTCACTCAGCACATCCTACCTGTCTTTAAATAGCCCATACAAAGCGCAAAAAGCCGTTTTAAATAGTCAGGAACCTAATCCTATGAAAGGTTTAATCGAGAAGTACAGAATCATAGCAATGATAATAAGATAGGCCGAAAATCGTAAGGGACTCTCTTTAATCATATCCAGCAGGGTGCGTTGTCGCCCTTCGGCACAGAGTTGTTCATATTCTGCTCGCGCCTGCTGATAGCGTGTTTGTTCATATTCATCAACCAGCTGACTGGCCTGTGTAAACTGATCTTTGTTATGTAGCCAGATACCGGCAACAGAAATACCCCAGTTACCGGCCGAGGTTTCATAATAGTTTATTTCATTTTCTGATAATAAAGCACGTATATCATTGGCTTCATCCTCAGGAACAGCATTCAGTTTAAAAAGAAGAACTGCCATTGTACTTATTTGATTTTAAGATCAGGAAGATTAGTACGCGCCATCATATGCAATACAACACCTGAGCCAACAAAAAACACCACCGATGCTGCAAAGGCGGCCACCACCGGATCATTAACACCTGCATCCAGGCTCAAATAAAATGCCGTTACACCACATGCTGCGGCAAGTAGATAACAAAGTATGGCAATAACAAAAACAATTTTCTGTCCGGTTCCGCGTTGACTCATGATTTCACCTTATTTGAAAAATAATTCATTATCTGTGTGCCCTTATTTTTTCGGTGGTCGGATAAAATAAATCACCAGCATCACCACAAGCAATAAAATTAGTGCTTCCATTTTGCCTCGATTGAGATACGTAATTATACACAATCATATTTCATTCGTTTAGATATAAAAAAACCCCGGCAAGCCGGGGTTTTCTGTTTCTGCTGATGAGTTAGATACTCAGGCAGAGGCTTTTTGTTCCTGATAGTAATCCATCAAAATCTGTGCCACTTCAGGACGGGAAAATTCCTTGGGTGGAGCCATACCGTTACCCAACATTTCACGAACCTTGGTGCCGGACAGCAGTACGAAGTCTTCTTTGCTGTGATCAGGTGCTTCGCGCATCATCACAACCTTGTCCAGCTTCTTGGAATAGGCCGTGTGATCGGCTTCGAAGATTTCAATGTCCATCATCCCGGCAGGGACTTCTTCCTGGAAAATAGTCTGTGCATCAAAAGCACCATAGTAATCACCCACACCGGCATGGTCACGACCAATAATGAAATGTGTGGCACCCATGTTCTGACGGAAGTAGGCATGCAGAACCGCTTCACGAGGACCGGCATAAAGCATGTCAAAACCATAACCTGTGATCATCACCGAATTGGGCTTGAAGTACAGCTCAACCATCTTACGAATGGCCGCATCACGAACCGGAGCAGGAATATCACCTTTCTTCAGTTTACCCAGCAACATGTGAATTACCAGACCATCACAACCTAAACGATCCATGGCCATGTGGCAGAGTTCTTCGTGCGCCAGATGCATGGGGTTACGAGTCTGGAAAGCAACAACCTTTTTCCAGCCGTGCTCATTGATTTCGTTACGAATTTCAACCGCAGTACGGAAAGTATCCGGAAATTCAGTCTGGAAGTA
>VAPK010045439.1_pt1 | contig 15758 bp, 15 predicted proteins | sample 3395031 | NCBI WGS metagenome assembly VAPK01 (sample SAMN08290443, study PRJNA428436) | hydrothermal vent metagenome | isolation source: Deep-sea hydrothermal vent chimney 1 | place: Pacific Ocean: Juan De Fuca Ridge
CCGCCCGTGGGTCCTGATCTCCTACAAAAACTTTATAGGATTTTGTTTGTTGCTCGTAAACGGCATTAAAAGCCGGCAAGACAGCGCCGGGGATTTCATCGGCAGGAATTTTACCGGAGCCGACCATGAGAGCCTCCAAGCGGTAAAGCCCTTTAACCCCCGGCATTCGATAAAAAGTAGGGGGCAGTTCTAAAAACGCTGCATGCATTCGTTCTATCTCGCCCTTGTGCCAGGCTTGCCCAAACTCCACCAGTTCGTAACCAAAATCCGACTTGAATTTATCCATCAATTTTTGTACTTCCTGACCGTAATCTCCAGGGTATTCATAAAATTTATTTTTACGGGATTTCTCTTTAGGTTCGGATGCCTGATCTGTATAGTGAAATTGAAATCCGCACAAAACTGAAGTCAAAAACAATAGGCCGGTCACGATTAAAATTTTTTTCATTAGGCAATGCCTCTAAAATCGGAAAAAGTGGTTTCATTCAGACTATCAAACGGTCGGATCAAAAGCCAATGGTTGTGTTTCCCTCCCGGATTAAAAAAATTTAATCCAGGTCGCCCCTTTTTTTATTGATGAATTTTTGCAACTTTGGCCCAATATACTCATCTTAAACAGATAAATTTCACTCAAAGAAAAAGGAGATTGTATAAATGGCGCAGTTACCTGGAATTGACGAAAAATTGATCAAGTTAAACCCCGATTGGACGGTGGAAAATGCCGGTTCCACTCCTCTGGAAAAAGAAGTTTCTGTTAATGATTTCAAAGGAAAGCGTCTGGTTGTGACTTTACCCGGAGCGGGTGGGTTTTGTAACAAAGAACTGGACCTGATTAAAGAAAATATGGGCAAGTTCAAGGAAGCGGGAGCCGATGAGGTCGTTATTGTGGTGGGCACGGACGTTTTGAGCAACGCGGGACATGGATTGCCAAATCTCCTGCAAGACCCCGATCAGGCGTTCGCAAAGGCTAATAAATTGAACCTGGAAGGAGTGCGTAGCCGGTATCTGAATCGATCTGCCATTGCCGTTGACGCAAGCGGAAACCAGGTTGGCCGCGAAGATGCGGAATTGCTCGCCTGCCGGACGATTAATGGTTTAGTGGATGTTGCTAAAAAGGCATTTTCCTAAGAGCTTTTGAAAACCCATACACCTCTAAAGCCCTCTGCCCTTTGCGGCGGAGATTCGCTTCTTTCTGACGTTTCACAATGAGAGGCAAGATGATTATTCACGCTTCTTTTTGATGGGAAATAAGGGTTCTCTTCATTTTTATATAAAAAAACCCAGGAACCTTTTGGTTCCTGGGCATAAAATTCGTCTTGAGGGTTTTCAGGTTTAACCTTTGTGACGCCCCCACGCAATATTTCCATCTGCGGCATCGGGTCCGGTATCTTCTTCAGAAAACGCAGGAGTGTTTAGCATGGGAACCGCCTTCGCCATTGATTCTGGCTCACTTGCACTTCCCAACAAACCGCTTCTGGTGGGACCGTCGATTTGCCCATTTGCCGTTAACCCCGCGCTTTCTTGAAACTTCATGACCGCCGCTTTGGTTTTTGATCCCCATATTCCATCAATCGAACCGGGATCAAACCCTTTTTCAGTCAGCGCTTCTTGAACCATCCTTGTCATGCTATCGGCAAACGAATTAGAAATACCGCCTTGGAAAAACAGCGCAATAAACACTAAACCAATTACGAACCCGGAAGCTTTGGATTTTAAAAACATGGAAACTTTCATTTCTCCTCCTTGAATTGAGATTTATTCTTTAAAATAAAAAGGGCATCCAAATTGGATGTAAAATTTTAAGGGATTGTAATCTATACCATATATTCATATTCAGATGCCAGTACATTTTTCATAAGAATACAGGTTTGACATCCCCCCTCAAGGTCACCCTTTCTGGAGCAGATTTTATTCGCTGGAAGATGATTTTGGAAAAAAAACCACGAAGGGTTTTTCCATAAAGCCGAGAGAATAATTTTCTTTCAGCAAGGTCAGAAAGTCCGGCGGAAAATGGACTCCCCCATAGAACTTTTTGGCTCCGAGAACAAAGTGATTTTCCATAGCGCTTTGTATTTCGGATTCAGGAACGCCTGAAAAATCCATAAGAATCACCGACTGAAAGAATTTATTTTCCATCTTTTGGCTAAAATCTCTTAAAATCTCCGGGCGGGTCAAGGACAAACGCCTTAAAGCAAAAGCATCTAAAAGCACAGGTCTTTGGTTCATTAATATGGGAACCAGTGGGTTTTCACTCAAAATATATTCGGGATCTTTCCCCAACCCCGCAATGACCCGTTCCACAGTTTGGCGAGTGGGTTTTCCTCCCCCGGCTTCCATAAACTTTTTGATGGAGATCGTTCCAGGCAACCAGGTGAATATCAGCCCGGCTGTCAACAAAAGGAACAAACTATTCCAGATTCTGGGAGTACAGGCATGCTTGTGAAATTGAATGCCCAACACCAAAATGCAAGCCACGATCAGGTCCAGCATGTGGTTGTAATCCGTGCCGGGGGATGTGAGAATGAACAGGGTGAATCCCATGACAATGAAAAAATAAAACTTTGGGAATGATTCACGCAAAGGAGTCTGGTCTCTAAAAACAAAATATAATGTAAAACCAAACAGCAGAAGAAAAAAAGGATCGCGCCCCAATTGCATCAAGAACCATAACGGAAATTTAAAAAAATAATCCCAATGGACGGGCCCTTGCCCAAAGGACATGAAGGAGGATAGTATCCTCCCATCGCTCACCTCGTAAGAAACCCAAAGGGCTCCTAATATCAAACATCCCGTTCCGGTTATCAATTGAAACATGGTTCGCGATCTTTGATGCATCCAGAGAAAAATACAAACCGCCGTCAACCCCATCAGGGAACTGAATTTAGTCAAAAATGACCCGGCAAAACCAAGTGCGCTCAAAATGAGAAAAAAAGAGGAATCTTTTTTCAGGAGCTTGAGAGCAAAAACAATTCCAAAAACATTGAGGGCGCAGGAAAGAAATTCCCCCATGATTTCCAAAGTTAATAATTGATAAGTAATGCAGACGGTTGTCAGAATGGAAAATGCGGTGGACAAAAATACTTGCAACTTCAACTGGCGAAACAAAAAATAGATCCCCAGGTTCAATGAAACTGCAGAAACCAGAACCAAAGAAAACCCTGTGAGGACAGGATCGTTGAAAATTCGGATCAATATTCCGTGCAGGGTAAAAAATAAAAATAAGTAACGCGTTCCCCCGTATCCAAAATCATCAAACACGGGCCGGTAAAAAATTCCCCTGGAAAAATCATATGCCAAAGCGGTCCAAACCCCGCCCGTGGCCCCCATCGGGATAGCGTCCGGGTGATACCAGACTAAAAGAAAAATTAAATTGAGAAAACTGAACGTTGCCGCAATGCCCAATAAATATCTGGAATATTGAAAGGGTCCGTGACGCTCCGAGCTGAATATGGATTGAAGGCTGAATTTCATATTGGACAAACTTGTTCCATTATGGACTCGTTGTGTAAATGCAGTTTTTCTGATTGATCAAAATTATGAAGGTTGTAATTATAGTATAAACATGATTTATGAACCACTGGGTAATCGAGGAGGCTATTTTCACGTCTTTGCTTATCATTTATCAATTAAAATCAGAGGACTGAGCAAATAAATGGCGCCCTGGATAGAAAATATATCTTCAAAAATAAAAACCCGATGTTTGCTTTACGCCTGGATGCTGGGGTTTTACCTGCCGCCAGATCGAAAAGTTCTTGAGGAGACCATTCTTCCCTATTATGCAAAGAAGTTTGACGGAGGCCGGATTCTATTTGTGGGCGTGAGAGCCTACGTTTTTCACTATAAACGAATATTTCAAAATTGCGAATACATCACGATTGACAACAGACCTTCCAGCCGTTTATTTGGAGTCGAAAACCACCGGGTGGGCCGAATCGAAAACCTGGGAGATTATTTTGCGCCTGAATATTTTGACCTGATAGTTATGAACGGGGTAATCGGATGGGGACTCAATGACGAACGCTTAATAAATCAAGGACTGGAAGTTTGTTTTGAACGCTTGAAACCGGGGGGAGAACTTTTGCTGGGAATCAATGAAGAATTGCCTGCGGTTCCGGAAATTTCCGCGATAAAATCTTTAGACCTGTTTGATTCGACCAACTTCCCCCCTCTGGCTGTGCATTGCCATAAAGTCCAGACTCCCTTCGACGAAAAGAGTCACAGTTATTTTTTCTTCAAAAAACCTGTTAAACGCTAAAAGTTTCAGTCCCTTCTCCGTTGTTAAAAATTAAACTATGATAAAATAAAGTATTGAAATACTTCATCACCATTACCATTGAGGGAGATGATGAGTTTACCAAACTAACCGCCGAAATGTCTTCCGCAACCTCGGACTGACGAGTGACAAGAAATTCCCGTGCACAAAACCGCCCTGCCAGAAAAAAAATTTCGTGGAAGCGCGGGTTTTTAATCTTTTTTAATACTCAGTAATGAAAACCATCCATCGATACCTGTTTATAGAATTGTTAAAAATATTCTCCATCAGTGTCGTCTTCCTGACGACCATTTTTTTGCTTGAACAAATGCTGTACATGTCGCAGATGATCGCCAACCGGGGAATGACTTTTTTGGAAGGTTTGAAATTGATGGCTTTCACCTGTCCGGTATTCCTGACGATCAGCTTGCCGTTCAGCGTGTTGGTGGCCTCAGTTGCTTTGTTCAACCAGGTCTGCGGGGATAATGAATACGTCGCGATGAAAACAAGCGGCTGGAGTTTTTTTTTCTTGCTGCGACCGGTCATCCTTTTTTCCGTTATAGTTTATCTGGCAACCAATTTTGTTGTATTTTACGCCACCCCCTGGGGAACGCACTCCTTTAGAGAAACGATTTTCAATATTGTTAAAAACCGGGCTCACATTGACATCAAACCTAAAACCTTCAATAGAGATTTCCAAAACCTTGTCTTGTATGCAAACGATAAAAAAGCCGGCAATATATTGATCGACGTTTTTGTTTCAGATAAATCCAAAGAAGGCGATTCAACAATTATTTTAGCTAAACAGGGAATCATTATTGCCGATCCTAAAACATTCAAAATTAAACTTCAATTTCAGGATGGGACCGTCCACGATGTGACAAAGGATGGGAAAAGTTACAATATTCTCGACTTTGACCGGTACGAACGATATCTGGAAATCCCGGATGTTGAAAGGTTGAAAAAAAAACTCACCGTAAGACATAAGGACATTTCTTACGGGGAATTAGTAAAAAAAATCGCGAACGATAAAGCAGAAGGAAAAAACACGGACCGCGATGAGGTTCGGCTCAGTAAGAAATTTTCCATTCCGTTCGCCTGTCTGATTTTTGGGGTGCTGGGGGCAACTCTGGGAGTCAAATCAAATCGTTCAGGAAAGTCCGGCGGGATGATCGTCAGCATCTTCGTCGTGGCGCTGTATTATATCACCATGATATTTTCCCAAAATCTGGGGGCTCACGGTTTGATAAACCCCATTTTCTCCATGTGGATACCCAATATCTGGGTGTCTGTCCTGGCACTTTACATGGTCTGGAAAACGGTCCGTGAAACCCCATTCACATTTTTTACCAATTGTGAGAATTTATTCATAGGTGGGTACGAGTTTTTCCGAAGTTATTATAAACGGTTTACTTCAAGAAAAAAGCGTCCGAAGACATCGCTTCCTTTTAAAAATATTGGATAAAAAGTGACTGCCATTCGGATCTGGCCTCACCTTGCGCCCTATTCCATCCCTGGGTTCAATTTTTCTGCATTTCTTCTTCCTCTGCGTTTCCTTTTTTTTTCAAAGAAATTTGTTTCTTTAGTTCGTGACGGGCAAGTACAGCAAAAAGAAAAGCGTCATAACTTTCTCTGAGTTCGTTAAAATCGTGATCCAGCCAGCTCGGAATTGATAATAAGTGGGGAATCCCGTACAGAGAAAAGTTAAAGAGCATTAAAACCCCGATCCACAGAGGCGGTACGGGCAGTCCCCTCCTGGAAATTTCCCTGCCGGCCCGCAAAGAATACCGGTTTACCAAAGGCAGAATCAGGCAAAAGGAAAACCAGAATGAGAAAAACCAGGTATCGACGTCCATCAATATAGATAGGATCGGCCTTTCCTCGTTTTCCAGAGGATTTCCCTGACGATATCTCATGTCATTAAATATATTGAAATTGTGAAAATTTATCTCTCTTTGGCTGTTCTTTTCCTGAAAAAATACGGGCGATGGTACTTGAAATATCCTTTGCCCCCAACTGATTTCCTCACCACAACCGATAAAAAATATTATCGCCAGAAAAAGATAAAATTTATTTTTTTTCGGACAGGGAGCATCCTTGCCCGATCGGGATGAGAATCGATAGCACAAAAAAAACAGGACGGATGCTGTTAAAAAGAAAAAAGCCCCCAGGTATTCTATCAGGCGATCTTCGCCCCTGATAGGTTCCAGTTCGTCCCATAGCGCGGCAATTAAAATATACCCACTGAGAATAAACAGGCCAATCAGGACTATTTTTAAATTATTTCCTTTTTCAAGTATAGTCCTCAAGCTTTTCAAGATTGCGCCTGAAGGTTTGTCTTTAAAGTTTTTCACACTCTTTTTTCTTTCATCAACAGTCAATTTTGATCACCAACCGGGGTTTCAATTCACCAAGCGCCAGGACCGAAAACACGAGCCGCATTACTCTCCACTATTTCCATAAAAGTTTCCTTTCATAAAATACGTTCTTTGCCAGGCCCTTGATAAAAATTGAAGGTAAAACTTCCCTGCCAAAAAATTTAATCTGAAGAACCTTTTGCCCAAGCAGAAAATACCACACATGCTTTTCCTTTAGGGTGTTTACATTCCTGCTCGGTGGAACGAGGCTCAATGACCGCAAAGCGAGTTTCACCGGATTGTAAATAATCCACCGCAATAAATCCTCCTGTTTTTCTGTTGGTGTGAGAAAAAAGCATCCCCTCACCCTGCCCCACCCTCGTCGCCCCCAAAGCCGACCCGGCACCACTGACCAGATGAAACATGCCCTTCCCGCCTTTGATGATCTGCAGACTGTGGTCGTGTCCTGCCGCGTAGATCAATGGAGTTGTTATTTTTTCATAAGCCCTCTCAATAGCCTTCTCGATTTTCACTCGCATATTTTTGTAAACGGGGTTGTGCAAATCCTGACGGCCTGCAAAAACAGATTTTCGGATCATTTGTCGAGCAAGATGGATGGGACGGACCAGATCTCCCAGAGAATAATACCCTCCGTGGGTTCCATAGGATTTCAGGGGATGATGCGCCACCAGTAGGATGTGACGTTGTTTACTCGATTCCTCTTTAATGGTTTTTTCAAGGGAAGCAATGACTCCCGTTTCAGTCACTTGTTTGCATTCAGAAACATTGTCACCCGCAACCGGTTTTTTGTATTCATGGAGCCACCATTGCGTGTCGAGCGCAATCAGCGCGACCTCCACCTTTGCTCCCAACAAAGGAACCGTGACAGGACCGGGGCAACCATTTTTGGGAACCAGATCAACATTCGCCTTTTTCGTTTTTCGCCAATTGGTTAAATGTTTTCTCAGGTTATTGACCCGTTTCCAGCCTTTTCGGCCTCCATTATCCCAATCATGATTGCCCGGAACAAAAAGCCCCCTCGCACCGCTTCTTTTCAACACTCCGATCTGCGCGTCGATCCTTTGTTCTGCACAGGCCCGGCTTTCGCAGGCTTTGTCGATACCGAAAAAGTTCTGGTCCTCATCGGGTAATCCTGCATCATAAATATTATCCCCCAAAAAAACGATGGCCGTACGATCTGGAGCCAATTCCGCAAAATATTCAAGCGTCTTCAAAAGAGGAGACGGCGCGGGACTTTTGTTGTCATTTACAACGAGAGCACCCGCATCCCCAACCAGAAGAACCCTGTAGCCTACCTCGCCCTTTTCAAGGGGTGCCTGCAAACACGGTTCGTCTTGACAATACACGTGGGAGTCATCAGAGGGAGAACCACTGCAGGAAGCGATGGCGATCAGCGTTGAGGATACTGCAATATTTACGATTTTAGTTATAATAGGAAACAATTTTTCTCGATTAGGAAAATAACCATTATTTCATAAAAAAATCTGAATATAAGGTAGAATCTTAGGGAGCGCAAGCTTGAGACTCTAATCACAAATTAATTTCTTACGAATCATTATGTTGAAAGTTTGCTTCACCGTCGATGTGGAACCGGACTGCTTGCCCTATATGAACACGTTCCGGGGAATGGAGGAAGGAACCGACTCGCTTCTTCAGGTTTTGGATGAAGAGAATGTTCCCGCCACTTTTTTCACCACCGGGCAGATCGCGGAAATGTTCCCTGAAAAGGTGGAAAAAATTGTTTCATCGGGGCATGAGCTGGGAAGCCATGGGTTTTCTCATACGGATTTCACAACGCTCGATAAAACCAGTGCGGCGGAAGATATTGCGAAGTCTACCAAAACCCTTCGGCAATTTTCCCCGGTGACTTCCTTCAGGGCGCCTTATCTTAAATTCCCGGATGCCTATCTGGGATTACTCGAAAATGACGGTTTTCTTCTGGATTCTTCCCAGGCCAAATACAAACTTGCCTATTATCAAAAATCAATTTCCACTTCACTCAAGCGGATTCCCGTATCCATGAGTTCCTCGCACCTTCGCTTCCCTCAATGGATATGCAAGCCTTATCTGAATTTTCTGTCGAGTCCCGTCGTGTTGTACGTCCATCCCTGGGAATTCGTCGATTTGAGGAATACAAAACTACGGTTTGACTGTAGATTTAAAACCGGGCAAATCGCCCTCGATTGCCTCCGTTCCGCTCTCAGGCATTTTAAACAAAAAAATGCTCAATTTCTGAAAATGAAAGATGTGGATTCCGACAAAACCCAGACCGCCGGAGAAGAAAAATACTCTTAAAAAAGCACCACTCTGAACAACTTCTACCCCATCCATGACCTCGGCTTTACATTCTAAAAATAAAAGGTTGCTATACATCCTGGCCTGGACTGTAGCGTCGGTGTGCATATATTTCGCAGTCCAAAAACTTCAATGGAATTCCGTTTGGGAGGAATTAAAAAATGCCAGCGTTTTTTGGGTGTCTTTGGCGGTTGCCGGTAATTTTTGCATCCTGATTTTCGGGACCCTGCAATGGCTCAACTTTCTTTCCAAAAATTATCATGTGGGATTTCCGAGAATGCTGGAGGTCAACGCGCTTGTGGCCATGACGAGCAACACCGTGCCTTTTTTAGCCGGTCACGCGCTTGCGGTTGTTCTTCTGGCCAAGCGGGAAAAGGTGGGGCATGCCGTCGCTTTATCGGTGATCGCGTTGGACCAGTTAGCCGAGGGATTCGCCAAGCTCTCGCTTTTCCTTTTGGTCGCCGTTCTCACCCCGGTTCCCGACTGGATGCGGCAGGGTATTCTGCTCGCGTTGTCGGCCATTCTTTTACTTTTCGGGGTGCTATTTTTTTTCGCGTTTCGACATCGGCATTTTAAAGTTTTCATGGGAAAAAAGTCCCATCCCCGCTGGTATAAAGTCTGGCATTTTGTTTCCCGCTGGGCTCATCATCTGGAAGCTCTGAGAAGCGTCCGGATTTTTTCCGTGGGTATGGGAACGGCTCTGGCAATGAAAGGTGCTGAAGTTTTCGCGATATGGGCGATTCAAAAAAGCCTTGGCGTGGATTTGCCGCTATGGACCATTTTTTTGGTCCTCGCCTCAGTAAGTCTGGTGACCATGGTTCCTGTGTCTCCCGGCAACCTGGGAGTTTACGAAGCTGCCGTTTTTTTTGTTTATCAATACCTGGGGTTGCCCGCTGAACAAGCGTTGGGGTTGGCTATCCTGCAACACGTTTGCCTTCTGATCCCCAGTATCGGGACGGGATACCTCATCCTGATATATCGAAATTTTTATCCCATTCGCCCCCATCAGGCCAAAGAAGAAATTTCACAGGCGGAATAATCTACCCGGTCGAATCACGTCTCATCCTTATCGCCTTTTGATACACTGCTTCGTGCAGTTTTATAACCTCTTTCCAGTCAAAAGGAGGCTCTGTCTCCCGATTGTTACGGGCGATGGATTCTCTAAGTTCAGGCTCTAGAATCAAACGAACCAGGTGGTCCTCCATTTCCTGATCGGTCTGCGCCAAAAACCCCTCCTTGCCAGACCGGATGAACCCTTTGACCCCCCCATGAATTTTCGCCACAACAGGCAACCCCGCGCAACGGGCCTCAAGAGCGGCAATACCGAAGGATTCCCATCGCGTGGGTTGAACATAAATATCCGTTCTGGAAAATAATTTTCGTATCTCATCACGGCTACGGTATCCGGGAAGTTCTACAATATGTTCCAATCCTAAACGTTTGATCTGTTTTTCCAGGGCAGTCCGTTTGGGTCCTTCGCCAATGATCTTTACTTTTATGCGGATGTTTTCCGGCAGACGCTTAATGACATTTGGCAGTAATCCCACCAAAGCCTTGCCCCGTTTTTTGCGGAACAATCGCATGACAGAAACAATCCACACTTCCTGCCGGTCTCTTTCAACGGGAGTCCCTTTCCATTCGCACACATTCAACGCATTGGGCAATACGATAGCAGTCTGATTTTTTACCAGGGAGGCAACGTCTCTAACGACCACCTCGCTCACACCGGAAAATAAAACCGGCCAACGGGACCATTTAAACACCCCGTCCAATAAAGCCAGCCCCCAACGATACGGACCTATGATGGAATCCCAGGTGATGACTGCGGGAATCCCAAGCTTCTGGCTCAAATAAAGGCTTCCATAGGAAGTGGGAGAAATAATATTGCAGTGGCAATGAACAATATCGAAGGCTTCTTTTTTTAATATGGATTCAATTTTTCTAAACGCGCTTCGAGTATAAACACAACGAGCATAGGGCAATAAGGGAACGTTTAATCGGTGGATGCGAAATTTTTCACCCTTCTCACTGCCCGGAATCGGGGTGATCACATGAACCTCGTGGCCCGTTTGAGAGAGTCGATCAGCTAAATCCTGCATGTGCATCTCTGTCCCGCCCATTTGCGGCAAAAACCAGTCGCAGATCAAGGCTATCTTAAGCTTATGGGAAAGAACCGAATCCGTCATCGTCTTGAAATTTCATGTTCACGAAAGATAAAAGCCTCGTGACAAAGTTTTTAATAAACGTCCGTTTGGAAAGAACGGGCGGAACTCCCACACCAAAACCCATCAAAGGGCCCGCCAAGCCCACGGGAATTAAACCGGGTACAACCTTGTACACGAACTGCTGTGGATGGTATTATGGGAATTGCTTTGAAATCAATGCAAATTTGGCAGGTCACTGAAATAGTTCCTAAATTTTTTCGACAAATCATTTTCTCTTTAAAATTACCTGAACAGGAGCCACAGTTGACAATTCATCGGTATGGCATCTTCTTGGCCATTTCCATATTAACGATTTTTCCTGGTTTCTCCTTATTAACCGGTTCTTTGGCTCTCGCGACCCACTCAGAGCAAATGGAAAGTATCGATGAAGGCCGTTGGGTATTCATAAATGGTGAAGGCGTCATCGACGCTCCTCTCAGCATTGTGGAGGATCATTTCAGGGATGTCCAAAAATCAGACTCCATGATTCCAGGGCTTAAAATAAAAAAAATATTAAAACAAATTTCCACTAGTGAACGCATCGATTACGATCATTATGGATTGCCCTGGCCTTTTAAAGATCGGTACACGATTTACCGTGCCAAGGCAAAATACGTCGCCGAACGAGAAATCCTCATAACTCTGAACTCTATCGATAACTACCCTTTCGAGGACAATAAAAAAGTTTCGGCCCGAATAAAAGAAAGCAGTTTTCTGTTAAAATCCCTGCCGGAAGATGAAACGAAAACCAGGGTCACTATAAAGTTGAAACTGAACCCCGGCGGATTTTTGCCAATCTGGCTCATCAATTTAAACGCCAACAATTGGTCGAAAGATTTTTTTAGAAATTTACGGAAAAATATCAGAAAAGAAATGGCCCAACAAAAAATTTCTGAGACAAACTGGACCCGAAGCTTGAATACAAGCCCATCCTCCAGTTTTTAAGAACGTTTCCAGAAACGCATATTGCCCCTTCAGGCTTAACGATTTATTTGCAGGCAACCCATAGCAATGGAAAATCCGGATTTCATTCATGTCACTTATCCCCAACCCCACCTTGGGCGCAGGAAGGAAATTTTAAAAAAGTATCCAGAGGTCAAAAAACTTTTCGGGCCCACTCCTTCGACGGCAATATGGACCCTTGGAATTGTAGTGTTGCAGTTTTCAATCGCCATTGCCTTACAGAATACCGCATGGTGGCTTGTTCTTCTGACGGCCTGGGGGATTGGCGCGTTTTGCGAGCACGCTTTATTCGTCATCATCCACGAATGTTCGCACAATCTGGCTTTCAAGCGCGTTTCCTGGAACAAGGCCCTTGGGGTCATCGCCAATATTCCGGGATTTTTTCCCGCCGCCATCGGCTTTCGCAATTACCATTTACTGCATCATCGGGATCTTGCGGAACCCGGTTGGGACGCCGACATTCCAGGACCCAAGGAAGCTGACTGGGTGGGAAACAGCGCCTTCCGCAAAGCGCTCAGTTTATTTTTCTTCTTCGCGATTCAGGGAATCCTCCGACCCGCCCGTTTAAAAAAAATTAACCTGCTGGAATCCTGGGGACTGATCAACGGAATTTCTTCCATAGGCGCAGGCCTATTGATCCTCTATCTGTTTGGAGCGTCGTCCTTCTGGTATCTGGTTCTATCCTGCATTTTTGCGATTGGCCTCCACCCTCTTGGCGGTCGGTGGATTCAGGAGCATTATCTTTTCAAACCGGGGCAGGAAACCTACTCTTACTATGGCCCCCTAAACAAATTGTGCTTTAACATGGGGTATCACAATGAGCATCACGACTTTATGGGAATCCCCTGGTCGCGGCTTCCCAAAGTACGGAAAATGGCCCCGGAATTTTATGACAACCTTTTTTATCACACCTCCTGGATCAAGGTTCTTGTCCAATTTATCTTTGATCCCAACTTTACCTTTTTCAGCCGCATCGTTCGCCCCGACCACGAAGAAAAGACCTCGAAAAAAATGACGACGCGGGAAACCGATGAAATCAGCGAGGGAGTCATGAATTCGGTTCGGGAAGACCCTGCAACAATACCTGTCAGCCCGGCCAATTCAGAATGATTTTTCCGGTGGACTCCCTCATCTCCAGAAACTCATGCGCCTCGGCGATCTGATCTGCCGGGAAGACTCCGCCCACCTTCGGACTCAGCTCTCCTTTTTCGGTCAAACCCACCACAGCTTGCATGCAACGTTGCAAAACTTCGGGCCGGCCTTCCGCGATACGAAGCATATTGACTCCGAGGACGCTTTTGGAATTGGAGATCAGCGCAAGGCTGTGAAAAATCCCAAACCCCAGCACGGTCCGCAAAATACGAGGGAAATTCAGGCGATGTCCCGTCATTCCCGCCACGCCGCAAACCACGATCCTGCCGCCGGAACCTAAGAGGTTGTATCCTTTGCGGAAAGTTTTACCGCCGATAGAATCAAACACAACATCCAATCCCCGGTGGCCCGAGACTTTTTGGACCACCTTCGCAAAGTCTTCTTGCCGATAATTTATGCGATGATCGACGCCCAGACTTTTGAGGTAATCGAGTTTGGCTTCGGAACCTACGGTTGCAAAAACAACGCAACCCCGACGTTTGGCGATTTGCACAAGAGCCGTCCCGACTCCGCCCGCACCTGCCTGAATGAGAACGTGGTCTCCCGCCTTGAGGCGAACCATTTCCTCCGCCGCGTACCAGGCCGTGCAATACTGGGTGGCGAGCGCCGCCGCGACACCGGCAGGCATCTCTTCGGGGATTTTCACGTTTGTGGTCCAATGGGCCACGATTGTGTCGGCGTACCCTCCAAATCGAGTGAACGCCAGCACCCGGTCGCCTGCATTCAATGCCTCAACCCCAGCCCCCACTCCTGCTATCCGGCCCACCACCTCATAACCCAGAACGCAAGGTTTCCCGGGCGCATCGGGATAAAGCCCGCGCCGTGCCAGAACATCCGCGAAGTTTAGCCCGGAGGCTTCCACTGTGATCAAGACTTCGCCGTCACCTGGCACAGGGTCTTTTGCCTCGCGCATTTCAAACGCAGTTTTCGAGTCACCGTTACGAACCAGATAGATGGATTTCATTTTTTTATGATATTGTAGCCGGAATTATTTTTAATGAATTTTTAATGCTAGGCATTTAAAGTGCGCGTTCACAACCTCTAAGGATTTCTGAATGCCGGAAACAGATCAAGTTCAAGACCCTGCCATGCCAGCCGATTCAACACTATTCACCTTGTATGAGCAATGGTTGATCTGGTGGAAAAATCGCTCCCTAAAGCAAAAAATTTTACCGCTGGTTTTTTTGGCAGGTTTCTGGGGGCTCCACATAAGCATGGGCGGTTTTCGGACAGACCACCTCGTGGTCATTTTCCTTGCACTCGCTTATTATGGAGGACCTCGCACGCAAAAATTTTACCATTTTTTCCTTCCTTTCACCCTGTATCTGACCCTGTATGACAGTCAGGGCTATTACGCGGAATGGCTACGCGGGGATGTCCGGGTTGCGGAGCCTTATCAGTTCGACATGACGTTTTTTGGCATTGAAACTTCCGAGGGAAGGCTCCTGCCCAGCCAATGGTTACAAAACCACACCTACCCGGCTTTGGATGTCATCACAGGCCTGTCCTATATAATTTTCATTCCCGTATTTTTGGCGGTGGGCCTTTATTTTCGGTTCGGATTGGCAAAAATGAAGAACAACCGCCTGAGTCCTGAACGCATCCGAATAAAGACCCATGCTTTAATGTGGGGCATGTTCTGGTTGAACATCATCTGCTGTTCCACTTATTACTGGTATCCCGCCGCCCCGCCCTGGTATGTGGATATTTATGGTTTGGGTCCCGCGCAATTGGACGCGGCCCCCAGCGCGGCGGGGGCCCTGAGATTTGACGCTATTTTAGGCGTTAATTTATTTGCCGATCTTTACGCGAAGTGCCCGAATATTTTTGGCGCCATACCCTCTCTCCACGTGGCCTTTCCTTTGCTCTCCGTGTACTTCGCTTTTAAGTTAACATCGCTTCGCGTTTTCTGTCTGGGTTTTTACCTGCTGATCTCCTTTTCCGCCGTTTATCTCAACCATCACTACATATTAGATATTCTTTGGGGCTCTGCCTATGCCCTGCTTGTGGCGTGGGCGATGGACAGGTATTACTGTGTCCAGAAATGACCGCGCCCACTGCAACCCTCCGGGGTTTCCGGTTTTTATGAACCCAAAAAATTGCATCACAAAACTTCATTGATGACAAGTAGTTACAACGCCTTTTATCAAGTGACTTTTTACCGGTGAATAGTATAATGGCCCCCTGCTGACACCAAGAACCCAATATTATTTCACTTGGAAGAAATTACCATTGACTGCCATCTCCCCTAAAACAATTGATCGCGTTCTGGTCGTCCTGCCCACTTACAACGAAGCCGATTCCTTGGTAAAAGTGATGGACGCGATACTAAAATTACCTGAGGATCTGGATATCCTCGTGGTGGATGATTCCTCGCCCGACGGCACCGCCGATCTGGTAAAAAATCATGCGGCTTTTGACAAACGGATTTTTCTGTTACTGCGGCCCGGCAAACAGGGGCTTGCGACAGCCTACAAGGAAGGGTTCCAATGGGGGTTGAAGCAGGGATATGAC
>VAPK010833836.1_pt1 | contig 15758 bp, 14 predicted proteins | sample 3395031 | NCBI WGS metagenome assembly VAPK01 (sample SAMN08290443, study PRJNA428436) | hydrothermal vent metagenome | isolation source: Deep-sea hydrothermal vent chimney 1 | place: Pacific Ocean: Juan De Fuca Ridge
ATATGGAATTTGATAACGATGCTGTTATAAAGATTGACAGCAAAGAATTTTATCAATGCTTTTACCAAATTGTTCGTAATGCTGTTGAAGCTATGCCGGACGGGGGAAGAATAAAACTCAAAACAATAGTTGATGCTGCAGAAATTAAAATTTCATTTATTGACAATGGTTTGGGCGTTAATGAAAGTTTGCTCGATAAAATTTTTGAACCGTTTATGACATTTGGAAAAAAGAACGGAACCGGTCTTGGTTTATCCATAACAAAAAAATTAGTTGAAGATCACAGCGGAAACATTACTGTTCAAAGTTCTTTGGGCGAAGGGGCAACTTTTACAATTACTTTACCTTTGGCAAATGCAATTTGATTTTTTTAGATGTTGGTTAAATGAAATTTAATCTCATCACCATTCTCGGACCAACCGCTGTTGGCAAAACTAAATTTGCAGTAAAACTGGCAAATCTTTTTAACGGCGAAATCATTTCCGCAGACTCACGACAAGTATATAAGCAAATGGATTTGGGTACAGGAAAAGACTATAACGATTATCTGATTGGTAAAAGAAAAATCCCATATCACTTAATCGATATTATTGAACCAAAGGAAGAATATAATTTATTTAAATTTAAATATGATTTTTATAAAGCATATAATGATATAACGAAACGTGGAAAACTTCCGTTTTTGGTAGGTGGAACGGGTTTATATATTCATTCAATATTGAAAAACTACGAGCTGATAAAATCTAATTCGGACAAATCATTGTTAGAAAAATATAATAAATTTTCACTTGAAGAACTTCAAAATAAACTATTAAAAGTTAACCCGAATCTGCACAATACAACCGATATGCTGATTAAGGAAAGAGTAATTCAAGCACTTATTATTGCCGAAAGTAAAAAAACAAATAATGAAATCAATCCGGAAATTAATTCATTAAACATTGGTATAACCGCAGATAGGGCAATTATTAGAAAGCGAATTACGACACGTTTGAAAAACAGATTGAAGGAAGGAATGATTGAAGAAGTGGAATCACTGATTAGTAATGGTGTTCCTCTAAATCGATTAAAATTATTCGGTTTGGAATATAAATTTATTTCCATGTATTTAAACAAAGAAATAAATTATAATGATATGTTTCAAAAATTGAACAGTGCTATACATAAATTTGCGAAACGACAAATGACTTGGTTTAGAAAAATGAAAAAAGAAGATGTGAAAATTATTTGGTTAGAAAGTGATAAAATTGATTACGCAGTCGAATTAATTAAAAAAGAATTAGGTGTTTAATTTTGAATAACAATCTGCCTCCGCATATTTCAAAATACATTAATAAATATGCTTTCCCAAAATACAAAGTGATTTGTTCAAATAATCAGAAGATGAAAATAGCTGTCGTAATTCCCGCAATCAACGAATTTGAAAATATTAAAAAATTGCTTCTTTCTCTTTCAAAAAATAATAATATTTTTTTTGGCGGAACAATGGTTTTGTTTGTTGTAAACAATTTAACATCTTCCTCAACCGAAACTAAAGTTAAAAACAAACAGACTATTGAGTTATTGAGTCGTTTAATAAATAGAAATCCCGCAAACGCATTTGAGAACAAAATCATTAAGTCGCAATTAAATATAGCTTTTATAGATGCTGCAACCGGTGGAAACGAACTTGAAGAAAAACATGGCGGTGTTGGCTTAGCTCGAAAAATTGGAATGGATGCGGTTTTAAATTACTTCGACTATAATTCGGAAGAGAAAAATGCAATCGTTTGCCTTGATGCAGATTGCACAGTTGACTCGAATTATTTTTCAACAATTTACGATGAATTTTCTGCTAAAAAATACTCTGCAGGATATGTTAATTTTAAACATTTACTGCCGGAAAGTGTTGAGCAGCAGCATGCGATTATCAATTATGAAATATTTTTACGCTACTACGTGCTTGGTTTAACTTTTGCTAAAAGCCCTTTTGCTTTTCATTCAATCGGCTCAACAATGATTTGTGATACTGACAGCTATGTAAAAGTTGGCGGAATGAATAAAAAGAAAGCTGCCGAAGATTTTTACTTTATGGAAAAGCTTGCTAAAATTTCATCAATTAATAGAATAACCGAGACAACGGTTTATCCTTCCGGTCGCGGTTCTTGGCGTGTTCCATTTGGCACGGGTCAGCGAGTGAATAGGTTTCTGGAACATTCGCAAAACGAATATTTGTTGTATTCTCCGGTGTCATTTATTGTATTAAAAGAGTGGTTGGAAATTTATCATTCCTCAAATGATTTTGTGCCTGAACAAATATTACAAAAAACCAAAGCTATTTCGGTTCAATTATATAATTTTCTCATTGCGAATAATTTTGTTCAAGTTTGGGGAAAAATTCTTAAAAACACCAAATCAAAAAGTCAGTTGTATAAACAAAAACTAATATGGTTCGATGGCTTTAAAACACTAAAACTAATACATTTCCTTCGCGATAACGAATTTCCACAAATAAATATGTTTGCTGCTGTTAATTTGCTTTTTGATCAGATGGAAATTGTTCCGATAAAAGATAAAACAAAAAACGGCAAAGTTCCGGATGTGAGAATTCAAATTCAATACTTGGAAAAGTTAAGAGAAATAGCGTAATGTGAATTAAAAAATTGTTGATGAAAATTTAGCTTCATTTGCCATGACGAGCGGAATAACAATACCCTACTGATTCGGCGATTCAGAGCCAAACTTATAACTTAAAAAAAGAGTTATAAAACACCCATGATTGCTTTAAACACACAAGAGGATGATTATAAAGACACAGGTCATTCTGACGAATATCAAAATCTCGAACATTTCATCAGCCTGCCTACCGGTGGGCCAATGGTGTCAACTTAAGAACATATTTTTATAATATGTCATTCCCGAATGTTTAAATCGGGAATCATTTAGATAAAATGGATTCCGTGTAAGAGCATCACGGAATGACTATTAATAAAAAAGTCAAGAGAAAAAAGTATACCCCTTAAAATAATATTTTTTATTTTTACTTTTCGGGCTCACTTTCTGTCATTTAGTAGAATTTATCCGTTTTAAGTAATTTTACTTTACCTTCGCTTTTTTGCTGAGTCTTTTTCTATGCGTCTATTTGAGTCTCTGACATTTATTTAACTTTTATTGTCCGACTACGGTAAATTCTTGAGAATAAAGCAGGGGAACGGTTATCCGACAAATTGGCTCTCTTATGTAGCATCATTTCGATTGAACCTTTTTCCCCTCCTCTTAAATTACTTCTCTTTTGTTTTTCTACTGTTTTATCTTTTTTTTTGCCCTTGCTCTTTCGCTATTTATTCTATGATTATTCTTATGCCGCCTTTTCTGTCTTCTTCCACATATATGGGATATATTCTGTCTCATTCTTCATCATCGCTAAGGTTACTTTTGCTATGTAACGAGCTACTGCATTGCGTGCCTTATGTGCCGCATAGCCTTTCGTTGCTGTCAAATATTCATAATATTCTCCTATATCACCATTCCCCCGTATTGCAGCTAAGGCTGCTGTTTTATATACGCTTTTTAATAATCTTGAATATCTTGTCTTGCGTTTTCCATAATTCCTATTCCCACTCAACTTCTGATGATGTACTAATCCACAGTATCCCCAGTACTTATTCTTATTGGCAAATCTTTTCGCTTCTATTACCGTTCCATATATTTTTATCGAACTTATTGTCTCTATCCCGCTTACTTTACTCATGTTTTCTATTACCGGTGTTTTTGCTCGTAATTTCTCAAAGTATTTTACATACTTTTTTTGCTCTTCTTCATATATTTTTATGGCTGTCTTTTGATACGTCTCTATAAAGTCTACTATTGGACCGCCGGATAAGTTCTCTCTCTTTTTATAATCCTTTCCTAAACTTCTGTATAATGACGATTGTTGATTCCTTAGGCGTACTCCGGCTTTTATTAAATCTTCATATGAACTTATCAGTTTTCTTATTTCGTAACTTTCCATACTGTGATATACCTCTTTTAAGAATCCACCCCGTAATAATAGACTTAACTTTCCGGCATCTATTTCATCATTCTTTGCTCCTTCGCTCAACAGTGAATTTCTATAAGGATCACATACTACTATTTTTTCTACATAATCTTTTAACTCTACATATAACCAATGCGTACTTGTCGTTTCTTCTATGGTCATTATCTTTTTGCCCTTCAGTTTTGTTAGCTGTTCTTGTATATCCTCTACTCTTGAACTTCCGCTTATGTACTTCGGACTTCGCATCTTTGCTGTTACTCTTCCTATTGAGTATCCATCTTGTGAGTAATCTAACCCTATATAATGGTCATAGCCTTCTACGGCGGTGAACGTGTTTAGTTTGTTTTTATTCGCCTTTTTTATAACTTTCATCTTCGGTCTCCTTTCTTTTTTTTTGAAGTTTTTTCTTTCTATTTTCAAAATTAAAGTATTTCTACTTTAAAGAAAGTGAGACCGTTTATTAATTTACCGACAAATCGTCTAAATATCTTATTTTGCAGAAACTCTAATTAACATATTGAATTATGTGTCAAGTTTCACAAGATTGGTTAAGAAACCACAGATTCAATCAGCAAGTGCGACAGTTAAGGTAAGAATAACAAATTATTTTTAACCTGCAGAAACTTTATTAGATAAGGTAAAAAAGAAACGAAATTAAGTTAAAATTAATAAAAAACCCGTTAAATAAACGGGCTTTTTAAAAATGAAAGATTATTTTTAATACTTATACTTAAACCATTTAATAACTTCAGACCATTTCGGTTTTTTGCCGGTCATTAAAATTCCAACTCTATAAATCTTTCCTGCTACAGGAAACAATGCAAGAACAGTTCCCACATTTACGAGAAAAGAAACTGCAAACTGCCATGCAGGAACATCCATCAGCGTCATTCTTGTAGGCATTACAATTATTGCTGCAAATGGAAACATTGAAGCAATTTTTGCAATTTGATTTTCGGGATTCTGCATCATTGCCATCGCAATTAAAAATGGAATTATAATCAGCAGCATTACAGGCCACATACCTGATTGCGCATCTTGAGGTTCTTCAAAAATTGAACCGACAGTGGCAAACAATCCTACAAATGTTAAGAGTCCGATAAAAAAGTTTACGAGTAGATAACCGATTTGCCCGATTGTAATATTAAAAGTCATTTCTTTGGGTAAAGCAAACCACGTTGTTGAAATAACAAGTATTACAGGAGAAAGCCAAATTGCCATTTGTATAAGCCCTGTTATTGCAGCTCCAAATATTTTTCCCATCATTAGTTCTTTACTTGTAACGGATGAAAGCAGCACTTCAACAATACGATTCGCTTTTTCCTGAATAACGGATTGCATAACCATTGAGCCGATCATAAGCAAACTTATGTAAAGTAAAAATGTAAACAGATATGCGAGTGCAAGATTTCCAAATCCTTCTTCTTCGGCAGCCTTATTTTCCGAAATTTTGAATGATGTAATGTCAACTTTTTCCCGTGCAAATTCCAATTCGTCATAGGGAATATTTTTTCCGATAAAATAGACTTCAACCAAAACCTTATTAATAGGGAATTTTAATTTGCTAAGTAAACTAAAATTCTTAGGTGTTTTGGAATAGTAATTAACCTTTTTATCCGTCAAAGCACTTTGGGGAATATAAACAATACCTGAAATATCTCCTTTTAGCAACTTGTCGTTATTTTTTTTCAAATATTCATTAAATGAATTTTCATCCATTGTTTTAAATTCGAGATTAAAATGCGAATTATCAGCAAATTTTTTATCCATTTCTTTACTAATACGCGTTGTTACATCATCAGAGAAAGATGCCACAACAATTTTATCCTTTTCCCCGCCCTGATAATTTATCACGTAAGTTTGAATAAAAATAAATCCGAACATCATAACAGGAAGAAGAATTGTCATTATAACAAAAGTTTTGGAAAGGAGTTTTTCCTTTAGTTCACGCTTTATTATGGCGAGAGTTCTGTAATTAAACATTGGCAGCCTCCGTTATTTTATCGTGCCCAACTAAGTCGATAAATATTTCCTGTAATGAAATATCATTTGCACTAAACCGCTGAATATTGATATTATTGTCAATAAGGAGTTTTAACAAATTTTGTGTATCGCCAACATCCTTTAATTTTATTCCGACATTGTTTCCGTAATCGGAAATTTTTTCAACCATCGGATTTGTTTTTAAAAATCCTAAATCGCCGTCATACGCAAGACTAATATTTTTCTGTGAATATTTTGCTTTAATGTTTGTCATGGAATCGTTCAATTTAATTTTCCCTTTGTCAATAATGGCAATATGGTCGCACATTTTTTCGGCAAAGTCCATAATATGAGTTGAAAACAAAATCACTTTTCCTTGTTCTTTCAGCTCAAGAATCATCTCTTTCATCAAGTTTGTATTTATTGGGTCAAGACCGGAAAACAATTCATCCAAAACAAGCACTTCGGGTTCATGAAGTAATGTAGAAATAAACTGAATTTTTTGCTGATTCCCTTTTGAAAGATCTTCTATTTTTGCGTTCATCCTATCGGCAAGGTCAAATCTTTCAAGATATTCTTTTGCTTTTTTAGTAACCTTGTTTCCGGATTTCCCTTTTATTTCGGCAAAAAATAGGAGTGTATCAAGAACTTTCATCTTTTTATAAAGCCCGCGTTCTTCGGGTAAATAACCGACTTTACTGTTGAAATCAATTCCTGTTTTTAATCCGCGAAATATAACTTCACCGCTATCCGGCAAATAAATGTTCATCATCATTCGGATAGTTGTAGTTTTTCCCGCTCCGTTTCTTCCCAACAAACCGAAAATAGAACCTTCGGGAACGAAAAAAGAAGCATCGTCAACTGCTTTTAATTCTCCGAAAGTTTTTGTTAAATTTTTTACTTCGAGTGCTATCATATGCTGCCCTAATTATTATTAACAAAAAAGTACTTAAAATTAAAAACAATAAGTACTTTATTAAAAAATATAAAGTTTAATTTAGTATAAAACAAATTAATCTACCAAATTTTAACTCTTTTGTTTTTCGGCTGTCTCATTGCATCGCCGTTTTTAACATCGAATGCTTTGTAAAATCCTGTTAAATTACTTAAAGGACCAAGCACGCGATACTTTCCGGGAGAATGAGGATCGGTTTTTAATCTTACTTTTAAAGCTTTATCTCTGATATTTCCTTTCCAAACATTTGCCCATGAAAGATATAGTCTTTGAGCAGGAGTAAAACCGTCAATTTTTTTATTTTCTTTGTATTGCTTGGTTTTCTTAAAAGCTGCAAACGAAATTGTAAGTCCACCTAAATCGGCAATATTTTCACCTTGCGTTAATTCTCCGTTTATATGCAGACTGTCAATAGGTTCGTAGTTGTTAAATTGATTGATAATTTTTTGAGCACGGGCATTATATTTTTTAGCATCTTCTTTTGTCCACCAATCTCTAATATTTCCATCGGCGTCGTATTGTCTTCCTTGATCGTCAAAACCGTGAGTAATTTCATGACCGATTACTGCACCCATTCCGCCGTAATTAACTGCATCATCAGAACGAACATCGTAGAAAGGATATTGCAATATTGCAGCAGGGAATACTACTTCGTTGTTTACGGGATTGTAATAGGCATTTACGGTTTGCGGCGACATGCCCCATTCTGCTTTATCTGCAGCTTTGCCAATTTTTGCCAAATCCTTTTTGGTTGCAAATTCAGTAGCACGCATTATGTTTTGAAGATAAGAATCTGTTCCTATTTCAAGTCCTGAGTAATCTTTCCATTTGTCCGGATAACCAATTTTTACGTGAAACGAATCAAGCTTAACAAGTGCAAGTTTCTTTGTTTTGTCGCTCATCCAACTATTGTTTTTAATACTTTCACCCATTGATGTAAGAACATTTTTTACAATCGCTTTTGCTTTAGTTTTAGCATCTTCGGGGAAATATTGTTTTACATAAAGTTGTCCTAAGGCTTCTCCAAGCGAACCATTAGTTGCAGATAGAACTCTTTTCCAACGCGGACGCATCTTTTTTGCACCACGCATAAATTTACTTCTAAAATTAAATGATTCTTCTACAAAAGCGGAGTTTGCATACGGAGCAGCTCTGCGAAGCAAATTCCATTTTAAGTAAGTTTTCCAATCGCTTAATTTAACGGTTGTAATCATTTTATTAAGGTTCTTAAAAAAATCCGGTTGCCCAACATCTGTTTTTTTCGGAGGTGTAATTCCTTGTGAAACAAAAAAAGTATTCCAATCAAAATTGGGTGTTAATTTTTGCAGTTTGGCAAAAGTAAAAGCATTATAATTTTTGTTCGGGTCCCTTCGCTCTACCCTTGTTCTGGAATGTTCTGCTAATTGTGTTTCAATTTTCATCACAGAAGCAGCTTCTTTTTTTGCTAATTCTTCAGAATCACCCGATAATACAAATATTTTCTGCATATGTTCAGCATATTTTTCTCGCACTTGTTCGGATCTTTTATCCTTATTTGTGTAGTAGTCTCTATCCGGAAGTCCAATTCCACCTTGGCTTAACCCTGCAATTACAAATCGACTGTTTTTTTGGTCAGTTTCAGAACCGAAAGAAAACATTGGGGCAGAAGAAGTTAAGTGCATGTGAGCAAGAACTTTTAACAAACCTTTTCTGGTTTTTATGTTTTGAATTTTTTCAAACTCCATTTTTATCGGATTCATACCAAGTTTTTCTATTTTAACCGAATCCATTCCGGTTTTATAAAAATCACGGACCAACTGTTCAACACTGCCTTTTTTTGCTGATTTTACTTTTGAAACATTCTTGATTATTTCTTTTACCTGTTTGTTTGTGTTTTCGTAAAGTTCCATAAATGCACCCCAAGAAGTCTGGTCAGCAGGAACCGGATTATTTTTTACCCAATTGCCAACAGCATAAGTGTAAAAATCATCTTGCGGTTTCACGGATTTGTCCATGTTGGTTGTGTCAATACCGTCAAATTTTTCTGTCTTTATATTGCTGTTTTGACACGAAGTGATAAAAATGGAAGCCATAAAAACTCCTAATAAAAGAATTGATAAAATTATTTTTGATTTCATATGATTCCTCATAATTGATAAATTAAATTATACTTTTAATAATACAGTAAAAATTAGACGGAAGAAATTCAATTCTGTTCCTTGTCATTATATCAATGCTGTCAACTTAAGCGACCATCATTATATATGGATTTAAACCGAATCGCAATTTTATTAATGAGTCCACTCTAAAAAGCCCCAAACGGACTAAAGTCCGTTTGGGGAAGTTCGTCTTTAGTCTGTTTCCCCACGACTGAAGTCGTGGGTTAGTCAAAGTATTACTTTTTAGAATGGACTCATTACTGGTTATCCCAATATTTTTGAAAAAATAGCTTTTGCCTTTTCAACATCTTCGCTGCTGATATCCATGTGAGTAACAATTCGTAAAACCCCGACACCACCCGGTCCAAGCAGCAGTCCGTTTTCTTTGCATTCGGAAATAACCTGTTCAACCGATTTAATTTTTGATTTGAACATTACTATATTTGTTTCTACGCTTACAAGATCTATATCTACATTCTGCAATTGTGCAAGATGTTCAGCTAATAAATCAGCATTTTCGTGATCTTCGGCTAACCGTTCAATATTATTTTTAACGGCATACAATCCTCCGGCTGCAATAATACCGACTTGCCGCATCCCGCCGCCCCAAGCTTTACGAACCCGGAACGCTTCTTTAATAAATCCGTCTGCTCCGACAATCACCGAACCAATCGGCGCACCTAACCCTTTGGATAAACAAACCGAAATGGAATCGAAATATGAACCGTATTCTGATAATGAAATTCCTGTTACTACCGAAGCATTCCACAAGCGTGCACCATCCATGTGCAGAAAAAGTCCGTGCTTATCAGTAAGTTTTTGCATTGCTCTAATATTTTCAATCGGGTTTATTGTTCCACCGGCAACATTGTGAGTGTTTTCAATTTCAACAACTCTCGTTCTCGGCATGTAATATGCGCTTTCAGGTCTGATAAGCGGTTCAACTTGCTCCGGTGTAAATACACCTTTTGTCCCCTCAATTAAATTTAATTGTATTCCACTTAAGGCGGCCGGAGTACCCGATTCATATTGAAAGATATGTGCTGAACGTTCGCAAATAACTTCGTCGCTTGGCTGTGTTAAAACATTCAAGCAGATTTGGTTTCCCATTACACCGCTTGAAACAAAGAGTGCGGAATCTTTTCCAAATAAATCAGCAACATATTCTTCAAGTTCATTTACAGTTGGGTCCTCTTTGTAAACATCATCGCCTACTTCCGCCTCGTACATAGCTTTTCGCATCTCGGGCGACGGTTTTGTAACTGTATCGCTTCTTAAATCAATTATTTTTGTCATGCTTTTTTCGTCCTTCTTTTTTCTATAAAATTAAATGTTTGTTTTATGTAAAATAAAAGAATAATTAGAATTGAAACCGTGGTTGCAAGGTATGGAATTAAAAGCGGATACTTTGTGTAGAAAGTTTCCACTGTTTCTAAAGGAGCTGCAATTGTTAATTCTGCTTGTTCGAACATTTTAGTTTCTTTAACTGTATTTCCAAGCGGATCTATTAAACAGCTTATTCCACCGTTTGCAGCGCGAACTACTGAACGCCTATTTTCCACAGCTCGCAAAACACTGATTTCTTTATGCTGATATGGTCCGCTTGAATTGCCGTACCAACTATCATTTGTAACAACAACAATAAGCTGAGCCCCCTTATTAACAAATGCAGCAACAAAATCAGGAAAGATTGATTCAATACAAACAACGCCGGCAATATTAATCTCTTTCGGATTTTTTTTTGTAGTATTATTAATAAATAAACTATTTAATTTGAAATTAACAGTATCCTTTCCCGTATTCCAACCGCTTAGTCCGACATTCCATTTAATAATATCAGCTAACCAAGGAAATGATTCAACAAGTGGAACTTTTTCACCAAACGGAACCAATTTCATTTTTTGATATTTTTGAACTTGATAATTATTCGGTGTGAACATAAGAATGGAGTTGTATGAAGTATAAAGTGTGTTCCCTTTCCCCACTGGTTTTGCATCCATGGGAGCATCTTTTTTGTTGAAATAAAAATTTGCATCCGGCATTCCGGTGATAAGTGCCACGTTGTTGCTGTCAAAAAACCGGTGAATTCTTGCAACTTGAGAAAAATAATTTCCATCTAACAAATAAACCGGCAGTGCCGTTTCAGGCCAGACTATTATTTGTGAACCTTGTTCAATTGATTTCTGCGAAAGGGAAAGATAAGTATCCAATTGTTTATCAAGTGAACCTCCGTCCCATTTGTTTGTCGGATCAAAGTTGGGTTGAATCAATCCGACTTTAATTTTATTATTTGAAATCTTGAAAGTATTGGTTTTTATTATTCCGTAAGAAAGTGGGATTAAAAACAACAAAATTCCAACACTGAAATAAATTAAACTTTTTTGCTTGTTAGTAAAAAAGTTTTTAAATCCTTTAAAGAAGAAAATATTAATGTAAATGATAAATAACGTAAGTCCGTAAACACCCACAATATCAGCTATTTGAATAAACCGGTTAAAATACGGAAGGGAATTACCAAGCGTAAGCCACGGAAATCGGAAATCGGTTATGCTGTAAGCATATTCGTAAGTTACCCAGAACAGCGGGAATAAAAATAATGCCGCATTCCGCGTAAATATTTTTTTTGCAAAACAGTAAAGTGTTGATGGAATTAGGAACAGAAGCGGATTAAAAAACATCAACACGGAGCCTGCAATTTCAAGAAACGGATCTGCATTTTGTGTCCAGCTTCCAACCCAATAAATTGTAATTATATTAAAAATAAAAAAAGTGAAATAAGTAAAGCGGTTAATCTCAGCAAGTCCTTCTTTTTTCTGAAGAACAATTAAATAAGGAATCAACCCTACAAAAACCAAGTAAGGTAAATGAAACGGCGGGAATGACAGACCAAGCATTAATCCTGAAAATAAACCTAGTAAAAGATTTTTGCGGTTTTGTTTTCTTTGTTCCGGCGTGTAAACGTTTCGGTATTTTTGAAATGGGAATTTCATACTTTTCTTTTTTTTACAAAATATTTTGCTGCAAAGATAATTACTGCCAAGCCGGTTAATAATAAAATAATTGTGGAATATGTTGAAAGATATTTATCAATCAGTTCAACATTTTTACCCAGTTCCATTCCTGTAAAAATAATAACAATGTTCCAAGCTGTTGCTGATATAAGAGCAAATAAAAATGTTTTGCCTATTTTTAGTTTGTGAATTCCGGTAAAAAAACTTATTACCGACCGCGTTCCCGGAAGAAATCTATTTGCAAGAATCAGATAATAACCGTATTTGGAAAACCATTTGTTTGTGCTGTCAAGAGACTCGTTACTTATAAATTTTAATTTTCCGCTGCGAATTATTTTTTTACCGAAAAAATCACCGACATAATACATCAAAATAAAACCCAAAGCACTGCCGATACTTGTGATGAATAAAATCGGGATAAATCCGGCAGATGTACTTGCAATCAGTGTTGCGCCAATTATCACAACAACATCACTTGGCGAAGGCGGAAAAACATTTTCGATAAATGCGAAAAAGAAAAGTATTAAATAAACGTAACCCGTATCGAGTGTGCTGATGTAAGTAAGAATTTCCTGCAACATTAATTTTCAGCTTTCATTAGTAAAACTGTTGCATAGGCTTTTGCCCCATTTTGCTTTCCGACAAATCCCATCTTTTCCGAAGTAGTTGCCTTAATTGAAATTTGTTCATTTGAGCAATTCAATAAACCTGAAATTATTTTCTGCATTTTATTTATGTGCGGAGCAAGTTTCGGCTTTTCTATAACAACCGTTGCATCAATATTTCCAATTATATATCCCTTTTTCATTATCATTTTATACGATTCCGAAAGAAAAGTTTTACTGTCCGCATTTTTAAAACGGCTGTCAGTATCAGGGAAGTGTTTTCCAATATCGCCGAGAGCCAATGCTCCGAGAAGTGCATCGGTAATAGCGTGAAGCAAAACATCCGCATCGGAATGACCGAGCAAGCCTTTATTAAAAGGAATTTCAACGCCGCCGATAATTAATTTTCTATTTTCGGCAAACTGATGAACATCATAGCCGAAACCTGTTCTAAATGGAATCAATGTCTAACCTCAAAAGTCTTAAATTCATTTTTGTTTTCCTGCCAAATAATATTTGCATTACGAACATCCGCATAGGATGGACCAATTTTTAATAAATCAAATAAATTTTCAATTAAATGTTTCTCACCTTCGGCAACCGTAAGAACCTCACCGGTGAATAAATTTTTCGTATATCCTGTTATGCCCAATTCCTGAGCATTCCGAACAACAAAATAACGAAATCCTACACCTTGAACCAGACCGTTTACTAATATTTCAGCACGAGCTTTCATGAAATAAATTGCTTTATTGTTTTATTGTTAAATTGTTATTTTCCGCTATATCGGTCTTCAAGTTTCTCAGCAATTAATTCTGTTCAACAAAAATTAATGTTTAACCTTTTTGTAAAAGTCTTTTACTTAAAAATCAAGAAATATGTTTCCCAAACTTTGCATCAAATAATTCCGAAGTTATCAAACCGAAAAATATAAGTAATCCGCCAAATAGTCCAAACATTGTAATTCTTTCATTTATTGCAAAAAAGGCAATAATGGCGGCAAATACCGGTTCGAACGAAAATATTATTCCCGCTTTGGTAGGTGAAATCAATTTCTGATACTTAGTCTGCAAAGCGGTTGTAATTAAGGTTGCAAAAATAGATGTGTATAGAAGTCCAAATATCAATTGATTGCTAAAATTTATTTTAATCGGTTCAAGATTTGAGACACCAAACAACAATGCGGCAAAGAAACTCAGCACTCCGGTAACGGCAATCTGCATAAAAAGCAGCAGCCAAAAATCATATTTTTTTGTGATAATATCGAGATACACAACGTAAAGAGCAAAGAACACGGCACAAATAAGAGTTAAGCCATCGCCGAAATTAAAATTTGAACCGAGAGTTTCAAGAAAAGTAAAAATCGAATTTCCTCCGCTTGATAGAAAAAGAATTCCGATAAGAACAAACACAGTTCCAATAATTGCACCTTTAGTAGGAAATCTTTTTTCAATCAATGTTTGGAAAATGGGAATCATAACCACCGAAGAACCGGTAATAAATCCGGACTTTGTAGCAAGCGTATATTTTAATCCAACTGTTTGAGTTGCAAATCCTATGAAAAGAAGAACCCCGAGCAAACCGCCGGAAAGGACTGCATCAGCAGTGAATTTAATATGTTTTTTAATCAAAAAAGGGATAAACAATATTCCGGCAATTGAAAACCGAAAAGCTATAAACAACATTGATGAAATATCGTTCAGTGATTCCTTTACTATAACAAAGGTTGCGCCCCAAAGTAAAGTAACAATCAGCAATGAACCTTCACCGAGATATTTATTGCGTAGTTTTGATATCATCGTTTAATTATTTTCCGGAGTGTAGCCGAATGATTTTAAGAAATTCGGATTTGAACGCCAATTTTTTCTAATTTTAACTCTCAGCTCAAGATAAACTTCTCTTTGAAGAAATTCTTCAATTGCTTCACGGGCAACAGCGCCAAGTTTTTTAATTGCAGCACCTTTTTTCCCGAGAATAATCGGCTTTTGGGAATCACGTTCCACAACAATTGAGGCGGAAATATAGTCTTTCCCCTTCTTTCGTTCCTTAAATTCTTCAATCATAACTTCGATGCTGAAAGGTATTTCGTCATAAAATTGTTCAAATAATTTTTCGCGGATGATTTCCGAAACAAAGAATTTTTCAGGTTCATCGGAAAGCTGATCTTCGGGATAAAATTTTTCGCCTTCGGGAAGAAGCTCTATTAAAGATTTTAAAACTGTTTCAACATTAAAATTTTCTATTACCGAAACCGGAATTACGGCGTCGAAATAAAATCTGTCGTTTATGTCTCGAAGTAAATTTTCAACAATTGTCTCGTTTGAAATATCAATTTTATTGATAATCAAAACTTTTGGTGAATCAACTTGTGATAATATTTTTTTTACATGCTCATTTTCCAATGTTTTCTTTCCCGTTGGATCGGATTCGGCATCAATAATTACAAGTAAAATATCAGCATCGCCGACCGAACGGAAAACGTATTCAAGCATTTTTTCCTGCAACAAATAAGCCGGATCTAAAATTCCCGGAGTATCCAAAAATATAATTTGATACTCTTTATTATCGGCAATCCCAAGAATTCGTTTTCGTGTTGTTTGCGGTTTGTTTGTTGTTATTGAAAGCTTGGTACCAATTAATGCATTCATCAATGTTGATTTGCCTACATTTGGTTTCCCAATTATACTCACATATCCGGTTTTGGTTTTCATAATCTCTTTTTGCATTTAATTATCACGGTTAAAAATAGAAATAGATTAATTGAAAGGCAAAAGACAATGAAAAACAGCGAATAATTTTTACTAAATTAAGCGGACTAAAATTGTTCAATAGAATGGGGCTATACTTAGGAATTTAATATTTGAATTCACTCCGAAAAACTCCAAACTGGTTAAAACCCGTTTGGGATTGTATGTTTTTAGCTCGTTTCAACGTGAGGTTAATGAAAATGGTTCTACCCTAATTGTTGTGGGTAAAGATTTAATCCACCAAAGAAAAAGAGGATTGCGCTTCTGAAATTCTTAAATGTTCTATAACCTCTACCTACAG
>VAPK010552923.1_pt1 | contig 15755 bp, 15 predicted proteins | sample 3395031 | NCBI WGS metagenome assembly VAPK01 (sample SAMN08290443, study PRJNA428436) | hydrothermal vent metagenome | isolation source: Deep-sea hydrothermal vent chimney 1 | place: Pacific Ocean: Juan De Fuca Ridge
CAGCATAAACACAAATTCAAACGGACGATTACCTTGCAGGAACTGAAACAGCATCCACAACTTGATGGTATGGCCCTGCTGCGTAAAGGTAACCGGCTATCTGTTATGCCGGTTGAAAAAGATCAGTGGGATTATATTTTGGGGATAGAATAATAGTTGGCTCGAATCCCCCCTGCGTCAGGGGATTGCTCAAAATCGGTAACATTCTAATCAAGTCGCGACAATTACAACATAATGGTAGCACATTAATGCTTACTCCAAACTGTCCTGTTTATATAATCGACATAACTAAGTACGATCCTGACAATCTGTTTTGAAACCGCCCCCCCCTCATAATCTGGAATCACAGGAATAATTCGCTCACCTTGCACATGTTGTGTGATTACAACGTTGACAGCCTCAACCACTTTTTCTTTTTTAAGCCCACACATAATCAAGGTTCCTTGATCCATACCTTCGGGGCGTTCATGTGCATACCTTATAGTGACAGCTGGCAAATTCAGAAGCGAAGACTCTTCTGTAATTGTTCCACTATCAGATACAACACAAAATGCTGACATTTGTAACTTTATGTAATCAAGCAACCCAAACGGCTTCATGAATTGTATTAATGGATTTTGAATCATATATCCTAATTCGTCCAGGCGCTTTCTGGTTCTTGGATGAGTTGAAACTATAACAGGATATTCATACTGAACAGCTAATTCTTCCAACGTCTCAAGAAAATCCTTTAAATTCTCTGGCGTATCAACATTTTCTTCTCGATGCATACTTACAATAAAAAACTTACCTGATTCAAGTTGAATGCGATCCAAAATATCTGATTTATGGATTTTCGGCATATAGTAGCTCAATACTTCTTCCATATGTGAACCTGTCTTGATAATTGTTTCAGGGCGTATACCTTCTGCAATTAAATAACGACGAGCATGCTCTGTAAGAACCATATTAATATCGCTAAGGTGATCGAGTACTTTGCGATTCAGCTCTTCAGGAACTCTTTGATCAAAACAACGATTTCCTGCCTCCATATGGAACACAGGAATTTTTCTTCGTTTAGCGGAAATTACCGCCAAACATGAATTAGTATCACCATACAAAAGAACAGCATCAGGTTGCTCTTTCTCCATCACCTCATCGCTTTTAATAATAACTTGCGCAATAGTCTGCGCCGCATTTTCACCAACAGCACCCAGAAAATGATCGGGTTTACGTATTTCTAGATCATCAAAAAACAATTGATTCAGTTCATAGTCATAATTTTGACCTGAATGAACCAAAATGTGATTAACTTGCGTATCAAGTTCTGCAATAACACGACACATCTTAATTAATTCTGGCCGCGTACCCACAATAGTCATAACCTTAAGCATTAACTTCTTCCTTGATATAAGTTAATGATAGCAACACCTCTTTAACTTGCCCAACCGTCAATCTTTCAGTGTTATGCGAGGTATAATCGTCCAAAGTATTCTCTTCAATATTCCCATCAACGAAATATTTATTATAATTTAGATCGCGATCATCTACAGGTACCCTATAATATTTACCCATATCATCTATTTTAACCATTTCCTCCCGCGACAATAATGACTCATATAGTTTTTCACCATGACGGGTTCCTATAACCTTAACTTTATTATCTTTGTTAAATATTTCCTTTAACGCTTGAGCAAGATCACCTACCGTAGATGCTGGTGCTTTCTGAACAAAAATATCTCCTTGTTTTGCGTGCGTAAAAGCATGTAGAACAAGATCTAATGAATCCTCTAACGACATAAGAAATCGAGTCATTAAAGGATCTGTAATGGTTAAAGGCAAATCATTTTTTAGTTGATTTACAAATAATGGAATAACTGAACCACGTGATGCCATGACATTGCCATAACGTGTCGCACAGAAAACAGGTCCTTTTTCTGAAATCATACGTGACTTTGCAACCATTAGTTTTTCCATCATTGACTTGGAAATACCCATTGCATTAATAGGATACACGGCTTTATCAGTACTTAACAAAACCACACGTTCAACATTACATGCTATAGCCGCATCGAGAACATTCTCAGCACCAACCACATTTGTTTTGTATGCCTCCATTGGATAAAACTCACATGAAGGAACTTGTTTTAATGCGGCTGCGTGAAAAACATAATCAACTCCACACATTGACTGCATGACACTATTGTAATCTCGCACATCACCTATGTGAAATTTCAACTTGTCATTTTTATATGCTAACCTAAGATCCTCTTGTTTTTTCTCATCTCGACTAAATACACGTATCTCTTTGACGCCCGTATCCAAAAAACGTCTCAACACTGTTTTACCAAAAGATCCGGTCCCACCAGTGATCAGTAAAATTTTATCATCAAACATGTTTTTCCTACTATATGTTATATATATGAATGCATTGTATTAATTAGCTCGGACCATTCAGGAGCAGTATAACCTGAATCGCTGCGAAAATAATCAGTATTTAATGATCTATCAATCATAACCTCATCGGATTTTTGTATATTTATTTTCTTGTTGTAGACTTCTGCAATCAAACACAACAAGTCATATTTTGAAATCTTATTCCCGCCAACATGATACAAACCAGATAGAGTTTTATCAGGTATAACACTATCACGTATGACTTCTGCTAGAACAACTGTAGGCAATCCAGAGAAATATGCACGGTTGTAACCTTTACACTGATTTTCTTGTGATAGAAACCATTCCAACAACCCATACTTAGTATGAAATTCATGTCCTATCGTCGATGTACGTAATGTAATAGCGTGAGGATAGTCCACTTCCCCAAGATACTTTGTTTTTCCATAAATATCTCTTGCATCTGATTGTTCTTTCTCAAGGTAGTTACCCTTAAAACCAGAGAATACACAGTCTGTGCTTATATGAATTAGTCGACATCCGTAATCTTTACATATTTTAGCTAGCTTGTGAGGAAACAATGCATTCATAGGTATGGCTAGCAACGGATCTTCCGAGCCAGGTATATGCTTAGTAATTCCGATACAGTTAATAACGATGTCCGGCCTAATCGTTGAGAATATATCATCAAAATTATCTTTTATAAGAATATCGATATTTATAAAAAGATCATCAGAAAGTTTTGAGGAGAAGTAATTTTTATTACTTTCATCTCTAACTGTTCCATATACACTCCAATCTGTATTATCACTAAGGATCTGAAAAATTGCGCCCCCTATCATTCCGCTTGCACCAAATACAAGTATGTTCATGAAACCCTCTTTTTCAAGACAGATACCGAATTGAAATAATCAATCAATTGTTTTGTAAGCTTATCATTATCGAAATTTTCTCTAAAATACTTCTTTCCATTTTCACCTAGCAATTCTCGTTCTATAGGATCCATTTCGTATAATTCTAAAACAGCCTCTGCCAATGCCTTTCCATTTTCTGCCGGTACAGCTCGGCCTGCACCAGATTCAACTACAACTCGAGCACCTTCGCCATTGAGACTTGCTATTATTGGCTTCCCTGACGCCATATAAGCCTGTACTTTATTCGGTATAGTAAGTGAAAATATAGGTTTATCCGTTAAACTGACCAAAAGTACCGATGCTTTTTGCATTAAACCCGGCATACTCTCAATTGGGAACTTTCCAGGTAAAAACACATTATTCAAAGATCGAGTTTTTGCTTCATCACACATCCATTCCCTGCGACTGCCATCTCCAACAATTACAAAGCTTATATCCTTCGAATCTCTTAGAACTGTTGCCGCATCAATTATTATCTCAACAGACTGAGCAGAACCTATATTTCCAGCAAACATAACAATAAAACCATCTTCTGGAAACTTTACATCCTGCAATATTGTTTTTGGTTTTTCCAAAAAGCTATTATCAACAGAATTCGGATGATATTTAATTTGTTTATTTGGCACCAACTCCTTTATATTAGGTATAAATGCGGTAGACTGAACCAGGATAAGGTTTACATGCTTATAAATATACTTAACAATAATACCAACCAGACCAAGCAGAAACTTATTTTTAACAAACCCTGTTGCTTGCAAACTTTCTGGCCACAAGTCCTGAACCCAGAGGACTACAGGTACTTTTTTATACCATCCCACAAAAATAGCCGGTATGGTCTGGAGTATAGGAGATGGCGCATAAACAAAAATACAATCATATTTTTTTCCTCTAAGTAACCATGGCGACCATATCATACAAGAAAAAATAAATGATAAATAATTCAATACAAGATTAACACTTCCTTTTTTTCTAGGGCGCAATGGAATGCGATACAAGTCTGCGTTTATATATTTTTCTTTTGCCGCACCTTTTGCCTTATAGCCATCAAACACAATCCCATCTGGGTAATTTGGTTTACCTGTCAAAACGTCAACATTTATACCATGTTCCATAAGATTTTTAGCAACCTCATTAATATGGAAATGTTCTGGCCAGAAGTACTGAGTAAGAATAAGTATTTTCATGTATATGACTCAACTATTTCATAAACGGGGTATATAAGCTTATGTAGTCTTTAACAATCACATCCCATGAGTATTTTTTCTGAGTGAATTCTTTCAACCTTAACGAAACATCCGCCAGGCAACAGTCCTCAATCAGTAACTCAGACAAACCATTTGATATGCCTTTTACGTTTGCTGGTACTTCAAGCCTCTCATCTATGCCACAAATTTCACCAAACCCACACTGGTCAGTCAACAATACTGTTGTTCCACAGATACCTGCCTCTAGTGCAACTATAGACATAGCTTCTTGTCTTGATGGAATAACTAGCAAGTCAGCACAATGATATGCAGCAGCTTTGTCGTCCCCAGAAATATACCCTACAAATTTGACCCTCTCTTCCAAACCATACCGGCATATTTGTTCTCTTAAGTAACCCAACATACCTCCATCTGGACCAGCAAATACTAAAATATAATCTGGCAAGCCTGTATTTAATTTTCTAAATGCTTCCAACAATAGATCAGGGCCTTTAATATAATTCAAGCGCCCCATAAAAAGTATGATTTTTCGTTGAGACAAATTATATTTTTCATAAAAATACTTATAATTACTCAAATTAAAGCTATCTATATCAACCCCATTAGGTATAACTGAGACCTGATTTTGTGTGATCCCATAAGACTCAAAATCCTTTTTCTCTGCATTTGTAACAGCAATCCATGCAGATGCATTTTCAATAATAGATCTTCCTATAAGATAATTGTAAGATTTTTTTAGAAATGCAGACCGCCCAAAAATTGGAAGTGCTCCCGCAGGGCAAACAACATAGGGTTTATTTATAAAACGAGCTGCAAAGTATACAATTGCATTAAGTATGCTCCAGTGTCCCATCAAGTGGATAATATCTGCATCTCTTACTTTTTCAAGAATAAGTTTCCATGAGATTTTGGGCACGTAAAATCTTTTCCAGTAACATGGTATCTTTACTGTTTTAAATACATTTATATTTTCTGATACATTTTCTTCATCATCAATATCAAGCACTAATACCGTACAAGCCACCCCATTATTAGCTAGAAACCTGCTCATTTGGTAAGTTCTTTCAGCAGTACCTCCGCCTATCTTAAGGCTTAATGCATGATTTACATTAAGCACATTCATACAATAAGCTCATTGAGTTCTATCCGACTTCTTTCGGTTACACGATGCAGCAAATAAATCCAAACCATATTCTAAGCTTGTTTTCCGAACAAAGCCGAGGGCATTTAACTTGTCTTGAGAATAAGTACAATCTGGATTGACATTATTTCTGCCAAGTGACTTCAATAACACTGAAAGAATAAATAAAGGTAATTTTATACGCGGTAAAAAATAATGATTTACCCCTAATTTTTGCATCAAAAAATATTCGACTTTTTCATAAGTATTTATATCGAAGTCATCATCTGAAACGATAAACCTGTCACCATTAAAAACATTCTTATGCTTGATAAAGAATACCATTGAAGCAATAACATTCTCAACGCAGACCAAATTCATCCGCCTTGAATTGAAGAGGCACGACTTGAAATAATTATGTAACCAAGATTTATTCATTAATTCATATGCAAGTTTTTTTAATGGTTCACCGCCAACGCCAAAGACTGATGTTGGTCGCAGGATTATAGATTCAAAAAAACCATTTCCGCGATCTTTTACGGCCTCTTCTATTTTGTCTTTTGTAACCCCATACTCAGTGAGTGGATTGCATTTTATGTCTTCAGTTACTATATTATTTTTTACTCGACCAACAACTGCGGCAGTACTTACCTGAATGAAACGCTTTATTTTAACTTGCCTACAAGCATCGAGAAGAATATTTATTAAGGTTAAATTCTCTTCTGTTCCAGCCGTCCATAAATAAACCAGATTAATAACTATACTTCCCGGCTCAATTACTTTCACTAACATTTCAAGATTTTTTAAATCACACTCGACTAATTGAACATTATTGCATTGAGAATATAAGCGTTTATTATTTGAATTATGTCGACAAGGAACTGTAATGTCAAAAGAGCCTAATTTATTTAACTCATCAATCAAATACCTGCCAATATAACCAGTACCACCTGCAATAAAAATATTAATTTTGTTACTCCATCACATTAATAACTTAGCACATTACAAATAAAGAACGTTATCTTTTATGCTAAAATTTTACTATTTGAGCACTGCATTTTTCCCGTATAAAAATGAGAAGCGCTAACCGCTAGAACAACCAACAAAACCTCTATTGGAAACAGATACCTTTGATGAATCATCGGATTAATTAGCAACATAAACACATACGATATCACCATTGACAGAAAAACCCTCTCTCCATATTTGCTGTATTTTTCAATATTCAAAAACAGCCTAAGCAACTTACTAAAAAAAATGGCAATAAAGGCAATCGCAGCAACATCTCTTAGATAATATAAGTTTATCTCCCCACCCACATCTATAAAGATAATTGAAAACAACTGATCATAAACCCATTGCACCAGCTTAACTGGTGCAAATATTAAATTTCCAATATAATAATTAGTATTAAGCTCATAAACAAACATAACAAATCTTGAATTTTCAATTGCGCCAGCATCATACATAGTACTATATATGGCGGCACCAAGCGCCGAAATTATATATGCATAAAAGACCCTTAACTTGTATTTTTTTGAACCAAATAAAAAATAAAGAAAAAATGCATAAATAACCAACTGATGCCTTAGCATTGCAGCCATAAACATTGCCACAAAAAACATATATCTCTTATTAGAAATCAAAAAAAACGCCAAAACCACAACAAAAAATAATGTGGGAGGTTCTTTGTTTATTGTTTGTGAGTAATAAATTAATTGTGGATTAAGGAAAAATAAGTACAAATACTTGGTTGAGAGATCTGCGCGCACACATATTTTGACAATAAAATAATATGAAAGGATGAAAAGCATGATATTTATCATTAATGACAAAATATTCTCGTCAACATTAACGAGCTCACCCAGGTGAACATAAAAATACGTTATCCAGAAATTCTGATCTAAAACATACTTCCAGCTTCCTTCTCTAATAGAATCAAATATATGCGAATAAGCCAGATAATCCCCCGTATAAGCATATGAAAAATACTTATCGCCAACCTGCTTATAACTATCCGGTTCAACAAAAATAAAATAATAGGATATACTCAGAAATATATATATCAAACATGATATTAATGTTTTCTTTCGTATTTTTATATCCATAGCATTTTTATATTTAGAACTACATACCTTAAACTATCGTGCATATTTGAAAATATTTAGCCCTATCGCAATATAATTTTTAAATAAAAACGGCCAATATAAAACAGCTTTAAAAAAAAATGCCCAGGCTCTTTCAAACTCTTTATTTTTTTGTAATGCTCGTGCAGCCCCATAAAATGCTATACTTTTTCGTTTCCTTATTTTTATAGACGTCTTAAATGATAGCACAGTATTTTCTGGATAAAAGTCTTCAATTACCTGCAATATTGAATTAAGGTGGCGCAGCACTGCACTACTTTGATTATTTGCATGTATTCTATAATTTCCAAGTATGGTTCTAATACATTTAATTTTTGCCCCTTGTTTCGCCAACTTTATCCACAAATGATAATCTTCAGAAGTTACTATAGATGGATTTTCAGAAAAACCGCCCACTAAATTTACCAGATCTTTTCTAACAATTGTTGCCGACGGCGTAAGGCAATTACCTTTATGCAAAAGAAAATCGTATGTTACTCGTTTTTCTGGACCACAATATATATTTTCTTCTCTATATCCAATAGTACGTAGACCATGACATACAAGATCTATTGACTCATTAAAACACTTTATGCATATTGATAGTTTCTCAGGATACCACGTATCATCTGAGTCTAAAAACGCCAAAAACTCACCATTTGATAGTTTAATACCAACATTTCGAGATGCCCCAATCACACCATTATTATGAAAGTTCACTATACGGATTCTAGAATCATCAAAAGATGAAACAACTTCAACTGTATTATCTTCTGAGTAATTATTTATAACAACCGCTTCCCAATTCTGATATGTTTGGGCAACCAAAGAATCAAGCGCTTCTTTTAAATAACCCGCATGATTATATGTTGGAATTATAATAGAAATCAAAGGGGATGAATGCATTACAAGCCACCACGCATATCATTGCAATACATTAAGGTATCATCAATTTCATCATGAAAATTATTCACCAATTCAAAACCTGTTTTCTTTATTTTTCGAATGGAATATTCTAAAGGTGCCCCGCTCTCATTTTGAATCATGTTACTTTTAATGATTTCTGGTCTAAAGCCTAGAACAACCTCACATCTTGCCTGAATCATTTCAGCCATTTCAATAACACGCAAAACACAATCTCCACCAATATTAAATAGGCCATCACCAATTTTTGTTTTATCAAGATTGATAACGTGATAGAGAGCACGTTGAAAATTAGATAACGTTAAAAAATCCCTTCTTTGAAACCCAGCTGTTTTTAATTTTAAAGTTCGATTAAAGCAAGCTTGCTGACATAAGTCATTCACCAACAACATCCAACAGTTTGCATCTTTATATATCGGAAATCCAAAAACATTTGATAGCCGAAGTACAACCCCCTCTATCTCACCCATATCATGAGCATACCTGACAACATCCTCTCCCGCACGATGACTTGTTGCATATGGGTGCAGTGAAGTAGCACATTTTAATTCATCAATATATCCAGTTAATGGGCTGGCATAGACATGCGCTGTAGAAAGGTATATAAACCTTTTTACTTTTTTTCGTATAGCTGAATGAAGCAACCGCGCCGTTGAAACTGCATTTACTTCTAAAGCTGAAATATAGTTTTGAGAACAGTCCCCCGCATTCATGCCCGACATGTGGACAACAATATCAACTTCTGAGCATAACTCTTCCAGATTAGCTGCTGAATCCCATTGAATCTCAGCTATTTGTGAGTTTTGTAACCAGGCAGGGGCAGCATTTTTTTTACGTGTAGCAACAATTAAATCATGCTCAGTATTTTCTACTATATATTTAGAGAAACACCCCCCCAAATAACCAAAACCGCCTGTAACAAGTAATTTCATTTTATTTTACTAAGTACTTATTTTTGTTAAAGATGTATCAGTTCTCACTTATGCTGTATCTGCCAATCGTAGGCTATATTTTCAGCAAAAAATGGCATTCGCTCGATCTCATCAGGATCATGTGGCAATGTTGCACAATTAGCGACAATAGATGTTTTTTGTCCTAACCCCTTGAAGCCATTCCATATCAACGGAGGGACTGTTACAAGGCAGTAATTTTCTGGAGATAAGAAAAATTCCTGTATCTGTCCTCTTGTATTACTGGAGGGACGGTCATCATATAAAACAAATTTTATTTCGCCATATATTACTGCATAATTAAGGGTCATTTTTTTATGCAGATGCCATGCTTTTATTGCACCTGGGTTTGTACAAGAGAAATATATTTCTCCAAATTTCGAAAAAACAGGATCATTTTCTCTCAGCATATGCATAACTTTACCGCGCTCATCAAATATTTGGCGAAGTGGAGTAACTTTAACGCCATCAATCATAACAACTCCATAAAATATTCTTTCAGCTGTTTTTTTGTGATACTAGTTGCATCCGTACCATTACTTATTTCCTTATACCACTCAGCAGTCTTATTTAAGGTTTGCTCTGCATCCCAACGTGGATACCAACTTAATAACTGATGTGACTTATCACAGTTTAACTGTAATAGTTGAGCTTCATGATGATTATTTTCTATTGTACCAGTTGATATATCACCTTTACCAAAGCCTTTGATCATATATTTTGCCACATCTAAAACAGTACGAACATCACTAGAAGGAGGCCCAAAGTTCCATGCACCTTTGTACTTTTCTGGTTCATCTCTTAAGCTCGCCCCCAATAACAAATAACCTGAGATAGGCTCTAGAACATGCTGCCACGGTCGAGTTGCATTAGGGTTGCGAAGAAAAATAGATTCTCCTTTCTCTATAGCACGTATACAATCAGGTACAATTCGATCTACAGCCCAATCACCACCACCAATGACATTCCCCGCTCTTGCACTTGCCGCACCTAAATCTTCTCGCTCAAAAAAGAACGACCTTTGGTAAGCAGAAAATACAATTTCAGCCGCTGCTTTAGATGCACTATATGGATCGTGACCACCAAGACGATCATTTTCTCGATAACCCCATATCCATTCAATATTCTCATAACATTTATCTGAAGTGATATAAACAAGCGAACGGACGCTATCACATTTCCTAACTGCTTCTAATAAATTAACCGAACCCATTACATTACTACTAAATGTATTAATAGGATCAAAATATGACAGACGGACGAGAGCTTGCGCCGCCAAATGAAAAACAAACTCAGGTTTAAATTCGTTCATTACTTTACAAATTTTTTTCTCATCTCTTATATCACCTTCAACATGCTGAATTAATTTATCAAGCCCCAACAAATCAAAATGATTTTTTTCATCTGCAGGAGCTAGTGCATACCCTAGCACATCAGCTCCGATTTCATGTAATAAAAATGCTAGCCATGAACCTTTGAAGCCAGTATGACCAGTAATCATCACTCGACGGTTTTTATAACTAGAGAGAAATTCTTTTGTTACCATAGTTTCCACGGCGCTTTCCCTTCATTATATAATTCATTTAGCAAGGTATATTCTCTACTCGTATCCATTGGCTGCCAAAAATCATCATGTTCATAAACCATAAGCTCATGATCTTGAATGAGCTTTCTCATTGGCTCTTGTTCAAAAACAAGACCTTCATCATCATCAAGATAATCAAAGAAGCGTGAACTAGCAACAAAATAACCGCCTGAAATTCTCCCCCCAGTTGCCTGTGGTTTTTCATTAAACTCTACAACCTTACCTTCTTGACTAACAAGTTCACCAAAGCGACCAGGAGGCCTAACACCTGTGACTGTTAATGCTTTTCCATGTGATTTATGAAATGATAACAGCGCATTTAAATCAACATTTCCTACACCATCTCCATACGTCAGCATAAAGTCATTATCACCAACGTACTTTTTAATTTGTGCAATTCTTGCACCAGTCATTGAATTTAAACCTGTATCAGCCAAAGTGACTTTCCAATTAGATTCATCATGTTCTGTATGAAATTCAATAGACTCTTTTCTACCCAAACAAATCGTGAAGTCTTTTGTATGAGCCTCATAGTTCAAAAAGAAATCTTTAATTACATGTTTCTTATATCCAAGACAGATAATAAAATCCGTCAAATTGAATGAGGAATAATACTTCATAATATGCCAAAGTATAGGGTAAGGTCCTATTGGTATCATTGGTTTTGGAATGTTCTCAGCAACATCACGAATACGTGTACCATAACCACCTGCAAGAATAACAACTTTCATAACATTTAACTCTCTAACAATAAGTCATATAATTTTTGGTAATTATTTACAGCATATTTAGCCGTAAATAATGCATCAAATCTTTTTTTTGAAGAAATAGCCATCTTTTTTCGAAAATTTTCATTTCTATATATTTCAAAAATAGCATCTGCTAATTTACCACTATCACCTTTAGGCACTAAAATACCTGTTTCACCATTTTCGATCTGTTCTGGTGTGCCTGCCAGCCGACTGGCAATTACAGGCTTACCAAGCGCCATCGCTTCTAATATTACATTTGGAAAATCTTCATTACTAACAGATGGAAGCACTAACACGTCTACAATTGAAATAAAATCCATTATGTTTTTTTCACTTCCTATAAAACTACAGCACTCCGTTAGATTGGTATTCTCAACATAAGACTTCAAATCATTCTCGAGCGGTCCAACACCTTCAATCATTAATTTTACAGAAGATGGACTTACTTTATATAATGAAATCAACTTTGACATAGCTTCTAACAATACTTTATGACCCTTATTTGGTCTTAGAATTGCAACGACCCCCAGCACAACCCCATCAAAATCATCAATTCCCAACCTACGTCTAACTGCTTTACTTTCTTCTGTTAACTTCCTTATTGAAATACCATTATGAATAACATTATATTTGCTTTTTTCTGAGGCCAAGACGCGCTTTAGTTGTTTTGATGCGGATGTTGAACCAGTTACAAACCTGTCAACATATTTTGCAATTAACCTGTCAAATGGGTAATCAATCCAGCGTATTGGTTTTTTGTAATCGACAGCCAGGTTATTGACAACCATTATTATCACGGGAATTTTAGCTAATTTTGCAGCAATAACTGCAACGCGACAAGATAGAGCAGCAGGATAGCCACCATTATTGATATGTAATATATCCGGCCTAACCTTATTAAACAATCTTGTTAACACAAACAATTGCCTGATAACAACAGGTACAGATACGATTGTTCGTATTGGTATCGATATAATCTTGATTTTTTTAAAAAAAACATTGTCCATCCAACTCATATAATCAGGATCAGAAAACAATAGTGGAAATACTGTGAAATTTGTTGACACCCTTTTCTCTAAACCAGACTGATAGTTTTCGCTATATCTATAACTAAAACTAACATCATATTTCTCATGCATACCAGAACTGTTAAAAAAGTTTGCTAGCATATTCTCGCAACCAGCAAAAAAAGGACAATCTGAATGATAATGAATTTTCCTTACGTCCATAAATTATTATGCGGATTTGTAATAGTCAATTGTTTTCTGGATACCACCATCAATGTTTGTAGCAGGCTCCCAGTTTAAATATTTTTTTGCCTTTGTATTGTCAGCAGAATAGTTGTCAATTTCGTTTACTCTATATTTTACCGCACCAATTTTTAATAATTTATCACAATCTTTTCCAATTTTCTCAACAATTGACAATGCAAGCTCCTTTATTTTTATTGAACTATAGGCACTTAAGTTTAAAATTTGGCCATTAACATCATCTGCTAACATCGAAAGAAGTATCGCATCAACCAGATCATCGACATAAATAAAGTCTCGACTCTGCTCACCCGGAGTCATTTTAAACTTTCTTTTTGCTATAAGTGACTTGATTAAGGAAGGGATAAACATTTCATCCCCTTGACCCGGCCCATAAACAACAGACGGACGCAATATAACCGCTGGAAACTTATATAATTTATGAAATGTTTGCAACAACTGAGTAGCCGAAAGTTTTGTTATTCCATAGGCGCTTAATGGTTTTGCAATATTTAATTCATGAAATGCTGCATCTGTTTTACCATATTCATCACAAGTACCTAAAAACACAAACCGTTCTAATGAAGCAAACTTATGGCATGCTTCAACAACGTTTAAAGTCCCAATCAAATTAACTTGATAAGCCAATCGATATTCGTCAACAGATACATTTCTATTTTTATAGCCTGCAAGATGAATTACATACTCTGGTTTTATTTTTTTAACGGTTTCACTTACAAGCTTCTCATCTGTAATATCTATCATATAACTCTCAAATTGAGTTTGATCGAATCTTGTTTTGGCACCAACCAAACCAATAACTTTTGCCTGACTTGTAACGAGTCGCCGGCATAAATTAGTACCAATAAAACCATTGGCACCTGTCACTAACACACACTTTCCTTTTAAATCCATATCTGATTATTAAAAATAAGATGTCAACATTATTTATATCTTACGCAAATAAAAAGAAATATCATCTAACGGGTATAAATGACTCAAATAATTCTCGTATCGAACCGGCCAAATATTTGCAATTTTCACAATCAATTTTCTAAACAGTTTACTTTCAAGTGTCTCATTAAATACAATCTTATCTAATTTAAATCGCGCAAGTGTATAATCATACCTTTTACAGATTATGTGTTCAGGATCAAAATAGGAAAATGATTCAACTGTAAAGTAATGTTTATGCGTGGGATCTATAAAAGCCCATTTTGAACGAAAATAAGGCACAATTATCTTAACAAACCCACCCGACTTACATATTCTATGAACCTCCTCCATGACCTTCATAACATCATCTAGATGCTCTAGTGTATTATCCATATAAATTTCATCAAACGAAGAATCCTCAAACGGATAAGGAAACTCATTAAGGTTATGTATTACATCGGCTTCAGTCCGATCATTAAAGTCAACCCCAATAGAATCAGGCTTTTTCTTGTTTCCACAGCCCAGCTCAAGAATTTTTAGATTTTTACTCATTTACGGAAGACCTTTGTATAAATTCTCAGTTAAAAGATTTTTCATAGTTTTAACCGGACATTTATCAACTAAACTATAGTTATTACAGAATGTTTCCCTTGCTTTCTGTAGCCTATTTGTCTCCCACCATTCACTAATCTTATCCCAATATTTAGCAATATGCTGAGCCGCACTTTCAGGCGAGGTAAATATAATATTTTCGTCAAGTAATAATTGATAATATGGTTTTGCATCATCGAGAAGATGCTCAAACTCTCCTACCCAAAAGCAAACTGTAGGTATGTTCTGAGCTAATGTTTCCAGTATTCCTGTTGAGTCATATGAGTGAACAACTAAACGACTTTGATTTATCATCTTTTTTAGTGGATACGTACCGTTATCAACAAATATTTCAGAATCAAAATCAGACCAACGATCCTTATCATACCAGGAAAAATTATCATATGAATGATGTAATCTTATCGTGAGACATTGTTTTATATTATCAGGCAAAGACGATACAAACATATATTGCTCTTCCTGGTAAATATTATATTCATAGTAACTGTCCCAAGGTGTAATCTGATGTGGAACACAATTTTCTATTAGCAACAAACCACCATCAGACTTGTTTTTAATATTATGCTTACCTGATAGTTTAAAATTAAACGCTGGTATAGTATTTTTTATATTGTCATTCCAGCCCCATGTGAAAAACTTATCAGCGGCAGAGCGTTCAGGCCAAGAAATTGTACCGGAATAAAAATGTGTTCCATAATTATTACCGTGCTGCCCGGTAAAGTATCTAATATTTTTTTCAACTTTATTTGCCGTCCAATATTTAAAGAGCTCATCCATGTCAAAATTATTCGATGTGAATATAAACTTCGGATTAGATGGCCAGGACATTTTTTCTGCTGTTTCAACAAAAATATTATAGTCCTCAATAAAACAACATGGCATTACCTCATTTAACATGTAGCGAACAATTCTTTCAAAACCTTGATAATTATCTAAATCAAAAGAAAGTTGGTTGCGAATATTTTTATTAAAACCCAAGGATTCAATTGATGGAACTTTCCATAA
>VAPK010384845.1_pt1 | contig 15738 bp, 16 predicted proteins | sample 3395031 | NCBI WGS metagenome assembly VAPK01 (sample SAMN08290443, study PRJNA428436) | hydrothermal vent metagenome | isolation source: Deep-sea hydrothermal vent chimney 1 | place: Pacific Ocean: Juan De Fuca Ridge
CCGCTTGACGTCAGCCTGGATGAGGTTGACATCGAGACCCGATGGGCCATCCACCGCGCTGCACCGGCCTTTGACACCTTGGCCCCGTCCAAGGAGGTCCTCGAAACTGGTATCAAGGTCATTGACCTTCTCACCCCTTACCTGCAGGGCGGCAAGATTGGCCTGTTCGGTGGTGCCGGTGTTGGCAAGACCGTGCTCATCACCGAGATGATTACCCGTGTTGCCTCCAACCACGGTGGTGTATCGGTATTCGCCGGTGTTGGGGAACGCACCCGTGAAGGCACCGACCTCTTCATCGAGATGGGCGAGACCATGATGGGCGACGGAGAAACCTCCGTGTTGTCCAAGGCTGCCTTGTGCTTTGGTCAGATGGATGAGCCACCCGGAGTCCGCCTCCGTGTTGCCTTGTCTGCACTTACCATGGCTGAGTACTTCCGTGATGTGCAGAAGCAGGACGTCTTGTTGTTCGTTGACAACATCTTCCGCTTCGTCCAGGCAGGCTCAGAAGTATCGACCCTGCTTGGCCGCATGCCTTCCGCCGTTGGTTACCAGCCAACGTTGGCTGATGAGATGGGTGTGCTCCAGGAGCGCATCACCTCGACTGGTGGACAGTCCATTACCTCGCTGCAGGCCGTGTACGTCCCCGCCGACGATTACACCGACCCAGCACCCTTCACCACCTTCACCCACCTGGATGCCACCACCGAGCTAAGCCGAGACATTGCTGCTCTTGGTATCTACCCGGCTGTGGATCCGCTGTCATCGACTTCCACCATCCTCGCTCCTGAGGTTGTTGGTAATCGTCACTACCAGGTCGCTCGCAAGGTGCAGGAAGTTCTCCAGCGATACAACGAGCTGCAAGACATTATCGCCATTCTCGGACTCGACGAGCTTTCTGAAGAGGATCGCTTGGTCGTCAACCGGGCCCGCAAGGTGCAGCGCTTCTTGTCTCAGCCAATGTTCGTGGCCAAGGTCTTCACCGGCCTCGATGGCGTGTTCACACCGGTCGAAGAAACCGTCGAGTCCTTCGAGGCTCTGGTCAACGGCGATATGGATGACCTGCCCGAGCAGGCCTTCCTCAACGTTGGAGGCGCTGATGAGGTTCGTGAGAAGGCCGAGCGCCTGTTGAAGGACACCAAGTAATGGCCTTCGCCGTCGAGTTCGTCTCTCCGGAGTCTTCGCTCTATTCGGGTGAGGCAACTCAAGTTGTTGCTCGAACCCGTGGTGGCGGCGAGATCGCTTTTCTCACCGGTCATGAGCCGTTCATTGGCAGCTTGCTTGCCTCGGAGGTTCGGGTCACAGAGATTTCTGGAACGGTTGCCTCCTTTGCTGTTCGCAGCGGCTTCGTTTCGGTAACCGGAACCTCGGTCACGGTCTTGTCCGATGAGGCTTCCCTGGTCTCCGACATTGACCGTGAAGAAGCCAAGGTTGACCTTGCAAAAGCCGAGGCAGCCCTGAAAAGCGATGAGGACGACAAGTTCGCCGCCCAAGACAAGCAGTGGGCCGAGCTGAAGCTCAGCCTGGCTGCGCAGTCTGGTTGATACCGGTATTCCTGGGTAGCTCGTTCACGATCTGACCCGTTCGGCCGATAGTACACACGCGGCACGAAGGCCAGCTCGAATCTTTGGTTCTGGCTGGCCTTTGCCGATTGTTGTTGGCTCTTGAGGTGCAAGGTGCTATCGGGTATTGGCGGTGTGACGTTTCTGGTCCATTCAGCCCGAAGCGCTGGGTGATTGTGCGACAGTCTCTGTTTGGAACGATTCTCTTTACTACGGTGGTTTGCTATGACTGAACGATTGGCACCAGAACGAAATCTGGCCCTTGACCTTGTCCGAACAACAGAGGCCGCGGCAATGGCTGCAGCTCGCTGGATGGGGCGAGGAGACAAGATTGGTGCCGACCAGGCGGCGGTAGACGCCATGCGTGAAGTTCTTGGCAGCGTCACCATGGATGGATTAGTCATCATTGGTGAGGGCGAAAAAGATGAAGCCCCGATGTTGTACAACGGTGAGAGCATCGGCAACGGTGAGCCACCAAAGACCGACATCGCCGTTGACCCGGTAGATGGCACAACTCTGACCGCTCAAGGGCAGGCTGGTGCAATTGCCGTTATCGCCGTGGCCGAGCGTGGCTCGATGTATGACCCCGGACCAATGGTCTATATGGACAAGATTGCCGTTGGCCCCTCGGGTGCCGGCATTGTTGACATCCGCCTTCCCGTCGATCGCAACTTGACCGCGCTAGCCAAGGCCAAGCGGGTCAGCATTCAAGACTTGACCGTCGTTGTGCTTGACCGCCCCCGACACGATGGCCTCGTGGCCGAGATCCGTGAAACTGGCGCTCGTATCAAGCTCATTCGAGATGGCGACGTCGCCTCTGCTATTGCCACGGCCTGGCAGGGCGCTGGTGTTGACATCTTGATGGGTATCGGAGGAACGCCAGAAGGTGTGATCGCGGCTGCTGCCCTCAAGTGCATGGGCGGTGACCTCCAGGGCAGACTTTGGGCTCGCGACGATGCTGATCGTGCCGCGGCTGAAGAGCAGGGCTATGACCTGGACAAGATCCTCACACTGGATGACCTTGTCAGTACCGATAACTGTTTCTTTGCTGCAACTGGTATCACCAGCGGCGACCTGCTTCGTGGTGTGCGATATACCGAAGACGGCATCTCGACCCAGTCGCTTGTCATGCGAGGACGATCGGGAACAGTTCGAGTTATTGACGCACACCATAAGCCGTCCAAACTTCGGGAAATGGGTGCACTCCACTACTCACGCCGTGCCGAGTAGCTCGTCCCAAGGACTCTTCTGGCACCGCTGGAGCACGTACCAGCATGCTCTAGCGGTGTCAGTATGCTTTAGCGGGCCTAGTCGGGGATGTGCATATCGGTGATATCGGCGGGTGCTGGCGGGTACTTCATGTGCAATGACTCCAGGGTTTGAATCACAATCTCCGAAACGGCGATATTGCGGTACCACTTGCGATTGGCCGGGATCACATACCAAGGTGCGTCCTTGGTACTGGTCTTTTCTAGGGCCGTCTCAAAGGCTTTTTGGTAGTCATTCCATTTCTCTCGGTGGACAAGGTCGCCACTGTCGAACTTCCAGTTCTTCTCGGGGCGATCCAACCGTTCCTGAAGCCGTTCTTGTTGCTCTTGCTTGGAGATATGCAGGAACAGTTTGATGATGGTTGTTCCCTCATCGACCAACATCTGTTCGAAGTTGGCAATGTGTTCGTATCGCTTCTGCCAGCGATCCTTGTCAACGAGATCCATGACACGAACAACGAGAACATCCTCGTAGTGGCTTCGGTTGAAGATTGTCAGCTGACCATCGGCTGGCGCGTGTTGGTGGATGCGCCACAGATAGTCATGAGAGCGTTCTAACGACGATGGAGCCTTGAAAGCAGCAACCTTGACTCCACTAGGGTTGACTCCTTCGAATACATGTTTGATGGTTCCATCCTTACCGCCTGCATCCATGGCCTGAATCACGATCAAGACCCGGTGCTTGCCCTCGGCATAAAGCAGCTCTTGGAGCTCTTCTAGTCGCTGGTTCAGTTCAAGAACTCGGGCTTTTCCAGCATCCTTGTTGGAGGACCAACCGTCGTCCTCGGCATTGGACCATTCCGGAGTCCCATTTGGGTCAATTTTGGAGAGGTCAATGGTCGAGTTTGGTTTGACGCGGAGTTCATCAATATCGAAGGCCATCCCTCGATGATCCCACATCTGTGAAGTGACCGCGGCCAGCGCGGCTCGCTGCACTTGCCTGCGGGAGATAGGTTGCCTTCCAATGATTGTCGCCGAGCTCGAGGTTTGTCACTCCCGTGCCATTGCTCCTACTCGACGCATTGCCTTAGGTACTCGAAATCTGCCAGTTGAGCCTTCACCCGGCGCTGGCGGTCTGCTTCTAGCGGGAATCGTTGCCAACACCGCGGATCGAGTCGAGCCTGAACTGCGTGAGGGCCTTTATCACCTGATTGAGCAGCTGGCGGCTGGCCAAAGAGTGGTGCAACCTCGCGTTCGGCATCGCTTCCAGACCGACCGGGTCGGCCTCCTAAGCAGTGTGCACCGGCTCATTGGCGTTGGTGGTCACCTCCAGTTCGAATTTGCCGAGGATACGGGGCGGCCGATCCAACAGGCTCTGGCCGCGTCTTATGCTGCCGCCTCGTTGCCTGAGCAGTGCCAGGTGTCGGTCTTTGAGGCCATTTTGGCTGCTCTGATGTGGACGGGTGAAGTTGATGGTCGCTTCATAAGCCAGGTGATGGGAGGTCGTGGCGCCAACCTCGTTGAGCTGACAGCGTGGAATGATCCGACCTCGTGGGCCCTGCAGCTATTCGGCATGGGTGGCGCTGAGGTGACCGGTTTCAATCGTCGTCAGGTTCAACGGACCTTTCGAAGGTTGGTGCGCGATGCCCACCCTGACCACGGGGGAGTGAGCGCGGATGCGGCAAAGCGAATTGCTGACCTAACTGAGGCTCGACGTGTGTTGCTTGGTGCAACACAAGAAGGAATGGATTGATGAAAGGGCTCGTTCTGTTCCATGGAGCCGGAGGCAATCGGGACCATCGCCTCTTTGTGGCCCTCGAAGATCATCTGGATGTTCCGGTTGCTCGTTGCAATTTTGAGTACCGCAAGAACAATCCTGGGCGACGCCCGCCGGACCCGATGCCCAAGCTCATTGCTTCCATCCAAGACCAGACCGCACAACTGGCCAAGGACTGGGGGTTGAAGCGCGAAGATCTTGTTCTGGGAGGCCGTTCCATGGGTGGCCGGGCCTGCTCTGTTGCTATCGCCGACGGATTGCCTGCGGCTGGACTGCTTCTCCTGAGCTACCCCCTGCACCCGCCGAAGAAGCCAGACAAGCTTCGAGTCGAGCACTTCCCAAAGCTTGATTTACCAGTCCTATTGATCCAAGGAGCCAGTGATCCATTTGGCAAGGAGCCAGAGTTCGCCGCGCACCTTCCTGCTATTGCTGGTGAGGTCACTGAACTCTGGTTGGAGCGGACCGGCCATGACCCTGTTCCTAAGCATGATCCGACTGTGCTGGCAGCAGTTGCTGACTGGCTGTCTTGAGAGCCTTTGTCGCCCAGCTGACTGGCGTGACGGGCTTGTGGCGAGCAGAGCCAGTCGAGCTAGCTTGATCCGGTGAATTCGCTCTCCTCTGACGTCAGCCTCATCATTGATACCGATACGGGTTCCGATGACGCCGTAGCCCTACTGATGGCTGCTCGCCTGCCTGGCGTGTCGGTCCGGGCAGTCACGACGGTGTACGGGAACATCGATCTTGGCCAAGCCACCCGAAATGCGCTAGTAACCCTCGACATGGCCGGCCGCTCAGATATTCCGCTATATCGAGGGATAGGGCATCCACTGCTCCGGCGACAGGCCGATGCGGAGTTTGTGCATGGCTCTGACGGGATGAGCAATGTGAAGCTCCCCGAGCCGACTCGGTCAGCTAGCTCAGAGCATGCAGTGGACATGCTGCGCCGAATAGCAGTCCAAGAGCGCGACAAACACACCTTGGTAACGCTGGGACCGCTGACCAACATTGCTGCCGCTGTTGTGCTGCAGCCTGATTTCTTGGAGTGTTTCAAGCGCGTTGTGGTGATGGGCGGAGCCTTCGATGGTGTTGGCAACGTAGGTCGAGCTGGTGAGTTCAATATCTGGAGTGATCCTGAGGCGGCCAAGATCGTCCTCGACGCGCCCGGGCTCTTGACCTTTGTCGGCTGGGATATTTCGCGACGATATGCCGTAGTCACAGCTGAAGAGCAAGCCGAGCTTCGAGCCTTGGGCCCGATTGGCCAGTTTGCGGTCGACATCAACAAGGCGGTGAACGACTACGCCATTGCCCAGACAGGTTTGGCTGGTTATGACCTGCCGGATCCAATAGCGATGGCCGTCGCCATCAACCCGGCGGTAGCGCTGGAAACTCGAGCGGTGAATGTCGACATCGGCATGGACGATGCTGGACAGGGCGGCACGTTCATTGACCACTATGGCCATCTGGTGGATGAGCCGAACTGTGAGTATGTTGCCGTTGCCGACGAAGCCCTATTCAAACAGATGCTCCGAGACGCGTGCGAGAGCTAGATCAGGACTGAGTTACCAGGCTGCGGCCGACACGGGCCAGGAGTTATTCGTGATGGGGAGCCTCCAGAGCGGTGTCGCCCGGGTTGAACTCTTCCAGCTCACGTGACGCTGTTTCGGGATACCTGGTCGAGACCAGGAAGGCCACCAGGAGCGGAGCCCACAACAACATGAGAAGGGCGGGTCCAATGCTTCCCCATACCACGCTCAGATGACCAACGATGACCAGGCCAAGTGCGCTACCGGAGACGGCAATAACGTCCAGCATTCCGCCAATCTTTGCTCGGGCTCTGGTGGGAAACAGCTCGGTCTGATAGCCGCGAAGAGCCGTGAACGAAGCCCCGAGCAGCCAGACACTGAGCAAGGACGACACCCAGAGCGCAGCGCCGCTCTGGTAGTAGGAGGTCAGTGACATGACGGTGCCGAGGGCTAGACCCATTGACCCGATTCGCTTGCGGCCATAGCGGTCGGCGAAATAGCCAGCAGCCAGAATCACGAGACCCACTGGGGTGGAGATGAGGACCCGGAACAAGCTGATCTTTGCCGCGGAGAATCCACGCTCGGCATCGAGATAGGTGTTCTGAAGCTGAGAAGCCGGAGACAAGAACAGCGAGGCGAGAAAGGACGAAACGGCCAGCAAGGCGAAGCGCCGCCAATTGATCTGCCCTGGCGAGTGATGCTCGGCCGCAACGTCGAAGCGTCGCGTCTCGGGAAGGTTCTTCGCGACCCACCACAGGACGGGTAAGAAGGCTAGCGAGGCCACAAAAACGATTCGCCAGCTGCCACTGGAAATATCTGCGGTTGGAAGTACGGCAAGAACCAAAGCACCACCAAATCCAGTTGCAAGAGCCATGAGGGCAATACTCAGGGAGCGGACCCCTGCCGGTACTTCTTCGGTGACTGCCAGGGTCAACAAGGTCAACAAGCCGGTATCAAAACCGCGTGCCAGTGCCTGGGTGATGCCGAGTGTCAGCATGTCGTTGGACAAGGCGCCGCTGGCGGTAAAAAGAATAGATGCAAGGGCGAAGCCGAGAAGAAGAGGCCGCCGCCCGACGCGGTCCGCCCGCCTGATCAAGATGGCTGAGAGCACTACTCCGACTCGTAGAGCGGCCAGAGTGTTCGCTTGTAGGGAGGTGTTGGCGCCGAAGTCCTTGGCAGCAAAGGCGATGGTCTGGCCAATAACAACACCGAGGTAGCCGGCAACCACACTCAAGACAGCCAGGACCGAAAGTAGGGTGGTCGTTCGGGTTGTGATGACTTCCTCTGGCCACCAACGACGTCGATGTGGCTCTCGATCAAGCTCGATGAGTCCGCGCCGCATAAGAGGGGTGAACATCGGTCGCCAAACGGGTATGTCCAGTCGAAATTCGGTGGTCTCGACAATTCGTACCTGGCCATCAGCCTGGGGTTCATAAGTGAGGGTTCGCTGGTAGCTGCTGAATGGGCCGTGTTCTTGGACGAACACCCCCGGCGATACCTCGTCCTCGATCAAGAAGTCGGTCCGAGGTTTAGCCAGACGCTTCGCAGTCTTGGGATCGAGAACTTGATCCAAGGTTGCGGTGGTCACAGATTTTTTGGTGTCGAATGGCCTGTGTCTGCCTGGCCTGAGTCGACTCGCTCTGCTTCCTTAAGCTGGGCATTTACCCGCTTGTTGGCGATCCAAAGAAGCCCCGCGATGAGGCCGAGGGGGATGGCTACCAGCAAAACTTCGTCCCAGCCGCCCTGGTGGCCGTAAATCGGGAACAAAACGGTGTCTCCAAACGCTGAAGAGAGTGGAGCATGCCCGAACATGGTGGTGCAGGGTACGGCGGTAACCTACCCAGAAGGTCGCATGGAGGAACGAATGTCAGAAAGCCAGCTACTTGGAGAATCAAGCGACTTGTATCAACAAGTCCAAAAGGTGGTTGACATCATGCGGCCCGCCATTCAGGCCGACGAGGGCGACATCGCCTTGCGGGCGGTATCGGCTGATGGCCTTGTCTCAGTCGAACTGATGGGGGCCTGCGTTACCTGTCCGGCCTCAAGTGCGACAATGAAGGACGGGATTGAACGGATTTTGAGAAAACGAGTGGACGGGGTGACCGGGGTTGAGCATGTCGGTGAGGAACTCATGGGTGCCGAAGATGGCACCCTGGTATCGCTAACCGGCTCAACCCCAAAGGTCTCCCCGTTGGCTTCGTAACGTCCTATCGCCGAGAGGCTGACTAGTTGTCAGCCAGGTTCGATTGTTCAGCAGTCAAGTTTTTGTTACTTGGCGGCCAGCAGGTCGCGGATCTCGCCAAGGAGATCGGTTTCGCTTGGTCCATCATCTTCTTCTTCAGGCTGAACAGACTTGTTGTATGCCTTGACCAGCATGAAGATGACGCTTGCGATGAGGACGAAGCCCAGGAGAAGAGTGAGCCAGGCGCCGTATTCGATGGCGGGCTCAACCATTGAGATGGTTCCGTCGTCAGCGACAACTTCAGTAGAACCGCCGAGACCGATCTTGAGATCGCTGAAGTCCGGCTTGCCGAAGATGCGAGCAACGATTGGCAGGATGAGGTGATCAACCATGCCCTGTACAACCGGAGCGAAGGCCAGAGCCATGATGAGACCGACGGCGGCTTCGAATACTCCACCCTTGTTCACGAAATCTTTGAATTCTTGAATCATGTGTTTTTCCTTTTGTGCGGGTATTAGCGCCGCAAGTATGGACCAAAGAAGGTTCACTGCGCGCAAAGAGCGATAAATTACCCAAATGGTCGATTCGCATGCAACCTGTTACCGACACCCGGACAGATCCGCTGCAGTTGGCTGTCAGCGGTGCGATAAGCCCATCTGTGCTGAGTGTATGCACGCCGCATCGGTCGGGTTTCATTGCCCAGCGTGCACCAAGTCCGGTGCCCAGAAAATCCATCGACCAGGTGCCCAGAATAAGAACACCTACTTCACCTACTTCATCTTGGCCTCGATTGTTGCCGTCTACCTCGTCGAGCTGTATCTGGACAACGGGGGCGGCACTCGCTTCAAGTTCAGCAATGACTATGTTTTGTGGGGAGAAGGCAGGCCAGGTTTGGCACCGGGAGTTGTCGGGGGTGAGTACTGGCGGATTGTGACCGGCGCGTTCCTCCACAGCGGACTCATCCACCTCCTCTTCAACTCCTACTTCATCTATACCTTTGGCCGCTACTTAGAACAAGGTATTGGCTGGCTGCGAACGGGGTTGATCTACGCCGGTGGGCTTCTTGGTGGTTCTGCAGCGGTTCTGTTGTTCAACTGGGAGGTTCCGACATTGGGAGCTTCCGGTGCCGCCCTCGGGCTTGGTGGGGGCGCGGTGGCCATCATGGCCTCTCGGGGCCAGTCCATCACCCAATCACCGCTCAGTCGAGTGCTCTTACTCAACCTTGCCATCCCATTTCTCATCGGTGGAATATCGTTCTGGGGACACTTCGGTGGCATCATTGGTGGAGCGCTGGTCGGCGCGGTATTGAGCTTTCTGCCCGTCCGTTACGGACAGTCTCAGACCGTTGCCCAGCTCGTAGCTGGTGCGGTAGTTGTCGCTCTTGCGGTGTTAGCCGTCTTTGCTGGAACCGACATTGGCCCCTCATTGGCTGGTGTGTAGCTTGGGGGTTGCCTGAGGGCTGCCATAGACCGAGATCGCCAGGTCCCGGTCTGGATCAAACTCTTGTTGGTCCCACGATGAGTAACGCTCAAGGAGGTCCAGACCTGCTGTTGAGGCAAGCTCGTCCATTTGCTCAGGTGTGGTCCAACGAACAAGCCACGGACGCAACTTGACTCCGGCTTCGGAGATATCGACGTGTTGACCAGTAATGGTCTGGGCTTGAGCGTCAACAACGGTGGCAGCTAAGACCAATCGGTCGGCGGTGATTCTGGAAACTCCCAGCGATGACGGCTCACTATTGTCCAGGCCAATGCCTGTGAACGCCTCGATGATGAGAGGAGCGCCTGGTGCCAGCGAGCGAGAGACTTGATGAAAGAACTGCTGTTGGACTTGCGTTGACACCAGGTTGAACAAGGTGTTGAAGGCACAAAGGGCGCCGCCAAAAACCCGGTCGTAAAACGGGAGTTGGGCCATGTCGCCGAGAACCCTTGTCACCGGTTGCGGACACTGGTTGAGCATGGAGGTGGAGGCATCAAGGCCAACTACCTGATGGCCCCGCTTGACCAGGGGCACCGCCAGTCTCCCGGTACCGACACCGAGCTCAAGGACTGGCCCGTGCAGGCAACGACTGGAAACAAAGTCAGCGGTAGCTTCCGCATCGGTTATTTGGCCGTACCACTGGTCATACACATCGGCGAAGGAGTCGCCATAGGTCCCAGGGCCGAACACACTCATGGCAACACAGTCATGGAAGTACCGTCATGGATCCGAACCGTACCGCTCGCCATTGCTGGCCGCTAGCCTTTTAGGGTGGCTTCCACCAGAACATCCCACAACGACATGTCCAGGGATACGCCGGACAGCGACAAGGCTGTCCACTACTTGGATCATGCCGCGTCGACGCCGGTTCGGCCAGTCGCGCTGGAAGCAATGCTGCCCTACCTGACGACCCAGTACGGCAATCCGTCTGGGGCCCACCGACTGGCCAGAACTGCCAATAAGGCCATTGACGAGTCGCGGGAACTGATGGCTGACCTGCTTGGGGCTCAGCCTGGTGAGGTTGTCTTTACCGGCGGCGGTACCGAAGCCGACAATCTGGCCGTCTTTGGGACCCTGACTGCCCGGCCGGGTCGAGCGGTTTGCTCAGCGGTAGAGCACCATGCGGTAATCGAGCCGGTCGAGAGTCTTGGCGGCTCAGTCATTCCCGTTGATCATGACGGTCGCATTCGGTTCGAAGCGCTTGAGCCTCTTCTTGACGATGATGTCAGCCTTGTCTCGATCATGCTGGCCAACAATGAGACAGGGATGATCCAGTCCCTGGACGTCATCGCTGGCATGGTTCGCGAACACGCTCCGCAGGCCCTGCTTCATACTGATGCGGTACAGGCCTTCTCCTGGCTCGACGTTGCCGACCTGGGTCAGGTGGCCGATCTGGTTTCGGTTAGTGCCCACAAATTCGGTGGTCCCCAGGGAGTCGGCGCGTTGGTCGTTCGGAACTCGGCGGCTCTTGCCGCTCGTGCTGTTGGCGGCGGTCAAGAGCGCGGGCGCCGAAGCGGAACCCAGAATGTGGCCGGGATCGTGGCCATGGCTGCTGCGGCCCAAGAGATGGTGAATAGTCGAGATGTGGAGGTCAAACGAATCCGAGCGCTGCGTGACCGCTTGTTAGACGGGATTCTGTGCACAGTTCCCGGTTCATTGGAGACCGGTCCCCGAGATCTGAAGACAGCGAATATCGCCCATCTCTGCTTCGAAGACATCGAGAGTGAGTCACTGTTGTTCTTGTTGGAGAAGGCCGACATCTACGCCTCGGCTGCCGCCTCCTGCTCCAGCGGAGCAATGGAGCCGAGTCATGTGCTGGCCGCCATGGGACTCTCTCGTCAACTCGGCTTCGGATCACTGCGACTGTCGCTGGGTTACACCACCAGTGAAGCTGATATTGATGCAGTCTTGGCGGTCCTTCCCGATGCGGTGAAGCGCCTTCGGGATTCGGAGGAGAACCGTGGCTGAGATTCTTGTTGCGCTCTCTGGCGGCGTCGATTCGACCGTGGCTGCTGCCCTGCTGGTGCAGGAAGGACACGATGTCACCGGGGTGACCCTGAAGCTGTGGGGCGGCGAAACTGACTCAGGCTGCTGCTCAGTTTCTGATGTTGAGGATGCTCGGCGAGTGGCCCAGCAGCTTGGCATTGACCACCATGTCTTCAACTTTGGCGATGACTTCGACAAGTTTGTGGTCGACCCCTATGTTGCCGACTATGCCGCGGGCAAGGTGCCAAACCCGTGCATCGAATGCAATCGTCATATCAAGTTCGACAAGCTCTTTCGCCGGGCTGACGCCTTGGGTTTCGATCTGATCGCCACTGGTCACCACGCGCAAGTAATCGAGGCTGATGATGGCAGCCTTCGGGTTGGTCGCGGTGCCGATCCAACCAAGGATCAAAGCTATGTCTTGCACATGCTTGGGCAGGACCAGCTGCGACGATTGCGGCTACCCGTTGGCACCTTCCTCAAGGACCGGGTTCGAGAACTGGCGAGCGAGCTCGGCCTACGAACCGCCAATAAGCCCGACAGCCAGGATGTTTGTTTCATCGAACGAACACCAGGTCGGGGTGAGGCTGGCCGACGGGTTTTCTTGGGGGAGCGGATTCCCCTGCGGCCGGCAACCATTGTCGACCAGTCGGGAAAGACGGTCGGCTCGGCCCCAGCAGTTGAACTGGTGACGGTTGGCCAGCGCAAGGGTCTTGATCTTGGTGGCGCACCTGACCGGCGGTATGTGATTGACATTGACCATGAGGCAGCCGTCGTAACGGTTGGCTCCTTCGACGAAACCCTGACTGACCGCACCGCGGTTCCCGACATGGCTTGGACCAATGGTCCAGTCGAGGGTGAGTTCGTGGTCCAGTGTTCAGCCCACGGTTCTCGCAAGCCAGCGGTGATGGACCCAGAAGACGGCACGACGGTGCTTTGGAATGAGCCCCATCAGCGTGTGGCCCTGGGCCAGTCAGTTGTGCTCTATGTAGACGACACTGTGGTCGGCGGCGGTATCGCCGGCCCCGCTCCTGTTGCCCAGTGACATTTGTCCAGTTCCCCCAGTTTTCGCTTCTGGCACCGCTGGAGCACGTACCAGCATGCTGTAGCGGTGTCAGAAGCGTTGGGTTGGCGACACTGTGACGAGGGTTTTTGGGCCAGGCCAGGTTGCTGAAGCAGTGTCGATCTTGCGAGCGGGCGGGCTGTTGGCCTTCCCAACCGAGACCGTCTATGGTCTGGGTGCTGACGCCTCCAACGACGATGCCATTGCCAGGGTGTATGAAGCGAAGGGCCGGCCGGCCGGCCACCCGCTCATCGTGCACCTGGCTGAAGCGAAGCAACTATCTGACTGGTCTGTCAGCACCGACGACCGGGTCGGTCGATTGGCCCACGAATTCTGGCCTGGCCCGCTGACCCTGATTGTGCCCCGCTCAGATCGGGTGTCCTTGCTGGCAACGGGGGGACGAGAAACCGTTGGCCTCCGGGTGCCCAACCACGACTTGACCCGCTCCCTGCTGGACCAGTTCGGTGGGGGTATTGTCGGACCATCGGCCAATCGGTTTGGCCACGTCAGCCCGACCACGGCTGCCCATGTGCTGGCCGATCTTGATGGTCGGATTGATGCGGTGTTGGACGGGGGGCCCGCTGAGGTAGGTATCGAGTCCACCATTGTTGAGATTGTTGGTGACGGTCCCGTTGTCCTCTTACGCCCCGGGGCGATTGCCGTTGGTCAGCTGGAGCAGGTGCTTGGCGAGGTTTTGAGTGACGGCAGATCCGGTGACTCTCGTGCCGCGGGCATGCTGACTTCGCACTATGCCCCGGCTTCACCGGTCCGCGTCGTTGAGTCGCTCGCCAATCTCGACCGTGGCGCACAGATAGCGTTGATCATGGGAACGGATTCTGAGCTGGAAGATCTGGATGACTTGGAAGGCTGGCATCAAGAGAATGTGATCTGGACCGAGCAGCTGCCAGCCGATGCTGCCGGATTTGCTCGTGGGCTGTACGCCGCCTTGCGCACAGCAGATAGCCACAACCCCAGTGAGATCCTGGTTCTTCCGCCGACATCGGGTGCCATGCTTGATGCTGTCCTTGACCGTCTAGCCAAGGCCTCAGCCATCCGATAGTTCCCAGCTTGTTCACCGGTTCCGACTGAATGACGACAAGAAAGTTGAGTACGGTTTCTTGATGGCCCGGACTCGACTCGTTCACCCGCTGACTTGGTTTGTTTTCTTGGTGATGCTCGTCGCCGCCTGCTCATCTTCGGCTGGTGACCTGGGTGATAACGGCGCTGATGCCGAAAGCGGCGACTCCTCAGAGGACGGAGTTGACGATACCGGCGCTGACGACACGGAAACCACTGAGTCGCCCAGTCCCCTCGTCGTTGACTTCGGGCCTGCGCCTGAGGTGCCAAGCGGGGCGACCGATCCTGCCCTGTTGGCTGATTTGGACTTGTTGTTGGCCGCTCTTGATGGCGATTTTCATCCGAGCACTATTGAGGCGGTTGCTTCCCATGGGGATGCCCGCGTTGCCTGGTTCTTCGCTGACCTGCTTCGCTTCCTTCGACCCGGCCCGCAAGCCAGTGCGCTGACCGATGGATTCACCAAGCTCACCGGCGCGAGGATTGAAGAGAGCAGTGCGTGGGGTGGGACAACGGACCACCTCTTGGCCTGGGATATTCCGGCCTTTGATGAGTATGTGACGTACAAGGCTGCCCTCTTCACCCGCATTGAACCTGGTTGGGCTCCGTTCTTTGAAGATGCTGGGGTTGGCCAGGCCTCAGCCATTGATTGGCGGATCCTAAGCTGGGGCGGGGTACTCATTGATGATCGCCCCCTTGGTGACCCGGACCCATGCGATGAGGGATGCATCCCCGCGTTAGATGACCCGAAGACAACCGACGCCGCCGGGGGTGATTGGTATGACGACGAAGCCATTGTCTTTGGAGTGGTCATCAATGGTGATGCGAGGGCGTATCCCAAGAACATTATGGAAGTGCACGAGATGGTGAATGACTCACTTGGCGGACGTCGTCTTGGCATTCCCTATTGCACCTTGTGTGGGTCGGCTCAGGCTTACCTGACCGATTCGGTTGCTGCAGAACTGGAGATTCCCGTCTTGCGCACGTCGGGCCTGCTGAGTCGATCGAACAAGGTGATGTATGACTTGAATACCCAGTCGGTTTTCGACACCTTTACTGGCCAAGCAGTCACTGGTCCTCTCTTTGACGCCGGGGTCGTGCTGGAACAGGTCACGGTGGTCACCTCGACCTGGGGAGACTGGAAGGTAGCCCATCCCGAAACCACGATTGTTGATCAGTTCGGTGGAATCGGCCGGACCTATCCGGTTGATCCGCTGCATGGACGAGACGACGATGGCCCGATCTTTCCTGTCGGCGATGTTGACCCTCGATATGTTGCCAACACTCCCGTGATTGGGGTGGTGACCAATGACGGTGTTGCTGTCGGGTTTGTGGTCGAGAAGGCGTCCGAGGTGTTCGCTGCGGGTGGACAGGTGGAGGCTGGGGGAGTAACCCTTATCCAGGACGGCGGCGGATTCCGAGCAACGGACTTGGATGGCAATGAGCTGGTAGCCCACCAAGCCTTCTGGTTCGCCTGGACCCAGTTTCATCCAGCGGGGACGATTTGGGAGGGGTGACGCGGGGGAGTTGTGAGCGCAGCGAGCAAGTCGTGGAATCCCCAAGGGCGTTAGCCCGACGGATTCCCCTGGACCCAGTTTCATAAGGATGGGCTGATTTGGGAGGGGTGACGCGGGGAGTTGTGAGCGCAGCGAGCGGGGGTATTTCGAACCCGTGAGCGGTGCGGAGTAGGATCGAGCGATGGAGTATCCGAGCCTGGCTGGCACCGATGAATCTGATCGTTCTATCGAAGAGGAGCGAGCACACCGCAAACGGATGGTGGCCATTGGCTACCGCATCTTTGGTGCCTTGCATTGGGGCCAGATGGGTGCCGGCCATATCAGCGCCCGTGATCCAGAGCGGACCGACCACTTCTGGGTGCTCGACTCC
>VAPK010143908.1_pt1 | contig 15736 bp, 11 predicted proteins | sample 3395031 | NCBI WGS metagenome assembly VAPK01 (sample SAMN08290443, study PRJNA428436) | hydrothermal vent metagenome | isolation source: Deep-sea hydrothermal vent chimney 1 | place: Pacific Ocean: Juan De Fuca Ridge
CCGCCTTCGAAGTTTGAAGAAGCTGGAGTACCCTGGAGCCATTTTTTATCCCAAATTAAGTTTAAAACTGTTACCAAAGCTAATGGTGCGGTGATTGTTAAGTTGAGTTCGACTGAGGTATTAAACGAACCTTTTCTGGATTTTCTTCTCGAAGTAAGTTGGCCAAAAGGCGATATTTATCGGGAATTTACAGTTTTGGTAGACCCGCCCGCAATATATCAACAAAAAACCATCCCGGTTACAATAAAGCAACCTGAACCGATTAAGCAACAGCAGTTACCTACGGAAAAAGTATTCCAGCAGCAGCCTATTGATGCTACTGCAATGACTCGTTCTTCTACTAGTGAGTATGGCCCTACTGGCCGCCGCGATACACTTTGGAAGGTGGCGGAAAAGGTAATCCGTAATAAGGATGTTTCTGTTGAGCAAATGATGATGGCTTTGTATGAAGCTAATCCAGAGGCGTTTTTCAAACAAAATGTAAATGCTTTGTCCGCAGGTGCAATCCTTAAGGTGCCTGAAGATGATGTGGTGATGAAATTAAGTCCGAGTCAGGCGAAACAAGAGTTTTATAAACAAGTGGATGCTTGGCGAGGACGTGTTACAAAAGCCTCTACAACAGTTCAACAGGTAGCAGATGCCCCTGAGATTAATAGTCAGTTAGAACTAAAAGCACCGACTACAGCAGAAATCGATGACCGAGTGCAGGTTACACCGAGTGTAAACGAAAAAGTTCAGGATGATGCTACAACGTTTGTAAACGATAGCCTTGCCCTGGAAAATCAGGAACTGAAAAATCGTCTGAACAAACTAGAACAGAAACTTGCCAATTTGCAAAAGACACTGTCCGTGGATGACGAGCAGCTTGCCACACTACAAAGTGAAGAACTAAAATCAGATGCTGAGCAGGTACCCGATAAATCAGTAGTTGTACCAGCCAAAGTTGAAAAATCCGAACAAACAAAAAAAGTAGTTACGCCTAAACCTCAACCTGCTCCGAAGCCTGTCGTTCAACCGGAGTCTGAGACAGGTATTTACAATATTCTAATGGGTACTGCAGGACTTGGTGCCTTAGGGTTGTTTGGCTGGTTGTGGTGGCGGAAACGTAAAGTAGAAGATCAAATCAACAGTGAAAGCATGTTTGCTGCATCTAGCCAGATTAGCCTGCCTGAAACAGACAAAGATTTAGTTGTGCCCGTTGTGGAGGTTAATCAAGATAGCTCCTATGACGTTGGTACTGTAGGAGAGAGCTCTTTCTTGAGTGAATTTACACCGAGCGATCTTGATGCCTTTGAAACTGATCAAGCTGAAATAGACCCGATTGCCGAAGCGGATGTTTATCTTGCTTATGGTCGTTATCAACAAGCTGAAGAGTTGATGCGCCAGGCTATTGAAAGCCAGCCGGGTCGTGATGAGTGTAAATTAAAACTGTTTGAAATTTTCTACGCAAGTGAAAATAAGAAAGAATTTGAAGCATTTGCTGAAGAACTGATTTCTACAGGGAAAAATAAGGATACTGACTTTTGGACTAAAGTCTCTGAAATGGGTAGTGAGCTATGCCCTGACAGCAAATTATTCATACCTGGTGCCATTGTGGGCGGTGTTGAAAAAGCAACAACGGCAGAAACTGATATTTCAGAAGACGAAATTTTACAACCTGACTTTTCTGCTCTGGAAAGCGAGGCTAACCCTGAACAATCTGATTTAGATGAGGGCTTGGAATTTAATATCGATTCCCTTGATGATGCCAAAGTACAAGGCGATAGTGATACGCTGAATATATCGGGTGAAAATGATAGCAACGGTATTGATTTTGATCTTGGAACTATTGACTCTCCTGAGGCCGAGAGTAAAAAAGATAACGTGATCGAGGAGCCTGAGGCCTTTGATTTATCCGATGATCCTTTCGTAGAAGCAAGTCAGGAACAGCTGGCTAATTTAGATTTTAATGCTGATACGGAAGAAAAAAATATTGAGACACCTAATTTAAGTGGTGAAGGAAGTTTAGAACTAGAATCAAGTCTTGATGATTTCAATTTTGAACTTGATGAGAGCAAAGCCCCGGCGGCTCCAGCACCAGTAGAAGATCTGATTAGTGATTCAGCAGTGGTTTCTGATCTCACTGATATGGATGAGCTTGAAACCAAAATTGACCTGGCTAAAGCCTATATTGACATGGGTGATTCCGATGCTGCAAAAACTATAGCAGAAGAAGTTTTGGAAAAAGGCTCAAAGACTCAAAAAGAAGAAGCAAAAGAAATAATAAATCAATTATAAGTACCCTAATAATACTTCGCACCACTTTATATCCAAATACTAGTGGCGCGAAGTATTCCGTTAGTCCCTATTTTTTTTGCTAATGGTTTAGGGTGTTTCAAACTCGGCCAATATTTTTCCTCCACACGCTATAAAAACCTTAATTTGTTCTTGAAGAATGTGGAAGTTTTTTTGTGCATTTTTTATATCTTTGGCAGATAAATAGTTATCAATTCTTTGCGCGTAGTATTCAAGATTAATTAGGCCGCAATTTCCAACGACTCCTTGAATATCATGAGTAACAAATTTTGCATTGGGAATATCTTTTTTATTGAGAGAGTTAGATAAGTCGTTAAGCTGATTGGGAAGGGTGAAAAATAATTTCTCAAATAGTGTTTTGGCAAGTTCCCTATTCCCTAAAGTTCTTTCCAACATCAGTTCGACGTATTCTAAATGGGGAGAATCCGAGCTATTCATAGCAACAATCACACTAAATCATAAGTATTTGAAGAGAAATTCACACAGCGACGAAGTATAGTCTATTAGTTCAGCAGTATATACCATTGTATTTTAATCGTATCAGACCAGTAATTTTCTGGTAGCCCTGCTTTATGTTTGATATGTGTCAGGGCTTGTACTGGCTCAGGTAAAAATTGCGAAACTGTAGGGAGGACGGTTTCACGGCGAGAACCTGCTCCTAGTAATAGTCGATCACAATTGCACCAGAGTAGATGAACCTACCATGGAGCAATAATTATCTTGGGCGTTAATACCTCGATTTGTGCATCACCCCAGTAGCTGGTTAATCAGTTGCTGAATTTGATGAGAGTTTTCCGGAGAAAATGTACCCGCAATGGCAGGTTGTCGTTTCATAGTGGCGATTTTATACTGAATGAAAGTAATTATTCAATGCCATTCTGTATGTTGTAGCTTTGTAATGACCAGCAATAGGCGTTCCAGAGGGATTGCAGGTATAATAAAATAGATTACTGGACGCGATACAGTAGTTCAGATGGCTATACTAGGGGGATGAAGCCGAATGACTAAAAATCAAACACAAGCTTTACGTAAAGGTACGGAAATTGCGGTTTATGAAATTAAAGATGTCTTGGGAAATAACTCATCGGAAATTACCTACCGCGCCTGGAATGAGCATCTCAATACTACGGTAATCCTTAAGGAATTTTTTCCTTCTGATTATGTTGAACGTTGTGAGGAGGATCAGTTCGTTCGAGAAAAGTCGAAAAAGGAGAGTGCTGTTTTTGATTTTGGCGTCAATAATTTTATTCAAAACAATGAAAAGATGCTGGGGATTCAACATCCTAGTGTGCAAGGCGCGCATAATGTACTGAAATTTAATCATACGGCCTATTTTGCTGTAGATGATGAACAAGGAACTCTGCTTGCTGAGCAATTGGAAAAGTCTAAGTCTTTTAATGAGGAAGAGCTTAGGATTGTTCTAACCTCTTTGCTTAATGCACTGCAAAATACACATGAAGCAGATATTGTGCATGGTGATATTCGTCCAGACAATATTCTGATCAGGAAAAATGGTGAACCAGTGTTGCTAAACTTTGCTGCTGCCCATCAGCGGTTTGCGGAACACGTGAAAATGTTTTCTTTCGAATTACCTGAAGGTTATGCTTCTCCTGAGCAGTATGTAAAAGAAGGTGATGTAGTAGGAGCCTCTACCGATTTTTATAGCTTAGGAGCAACTCTGTATCGCTGTATTACTAAGATAGATCCAGTAGATGCCAAGAAAAGGATATTAGATTTAAAAGACAATAAAGCTGATCCACTAACCCCCATCTTTGAACAAGCAGAGGTAAGTTTTAGTGAGGATTTTTTGCGGATAATTGACTGGATGCTGCAATTAGATGTTCAAGAGAGGCCACATTCAGCAAGCGATATCTTAACTGAATTAAATAAAGATAATAAGAATCTTAAGGCGATAGAGGCTACGACTCCAGTAAAAGTAGAGACCAAAAACACTGACTATACTGATGCCGGATCTAAATCTGGGCAAATGGGTATATTTCCTACGCTTGTAGGGATGGTTGGGGCTGTTGCCATTGGTTCGGCATTAATCTGGTTTTTACAGCAGGGAAAAATAAATCAGGAATCGAATATTACTGAACAAGTAAAGCTGGTAGATGTAACGCCTGTCGTACAAGAACCCGACAGCGGTATTTCTGCTGAGGTAAAAGTAATACAAAGTGGGATAGAGCCGAAGCAAGAGCCACTAGATTTGGTGAACTTGCCTGAAGAGGTTCCAGCTTATTTGGCCGAAGAGGGCGAAGTAGATTCTATAGTTGAATCCACCGAACCACTCTCTCCTCCCGATCAATTGATAGAGGTTGATTCAATTAATGAAAATAGTCCAGCCATAAAGCTTTCTGAGGAAAGTATTATAGATTCGATTCCAGTTAAGCCCAAAACTGAACCAAAGATTGAGCTTTCAAATGAAAATAAAGTTTTAACTAAAGATGATTTGATTGAGCAACACCTTGCCCGAGCTGAAGAGAGTCTTACTGCATTTCGTTTGACAACCCCAGATGAAGATAATGCCTATTTCCACTATAAAGCAGTGCTGGAAATTGCCCCAGACCATGAAGGCGCACTTAAGGGGCTAAGGCAAGTGGTTGATCGATATATCTTGCTAATCGATAAAGCGATACAGAAAGATGAGATTGATTTTGCTCGGGTTTATCTGAACAGAGCAAAAAATATTTTACCAAACTCTCCGTATCTTAAGAGCAAAGCTGAAGAGTTGAATAGTTACCTGGCCTTGCCAGAGAATTAGTTTTTTGGTGTCAATATGGTATTAGTTGGCGATTTATTGGTATCTAATTCCGGATAATCCAGGGTGTAATGCAGCCCGCGGCTTTCTTTTCGGAGCTGGGCGCAACGCACAATCAATTCTGCAACTGTAACCAGACTGCGTAGTTCTAACAGGTCACTGGTAACGCGGAAGTTTCCGTAATAGTCGGCAATTTCTTTTTTTAGTAATTCGATACGGTGCATGGCGCGCTCAAGGCGTTTGTCGGTTCGGACGATACCAACATAGTCCCACATAAAGCGACGAATCTCATCCCAGTTATGAGCAACCACCACTTCTTCATCGGAGTCGCTAACCTTTGATTCATCCCAATCGGGTAAATTAGGTGGGTAGGGCGTATCGGGTAAAGATTTAAGTATATCTATGCTAGCTCTATGCGCAAACACCAGACATTCAAGTAAAGAGTTGCTGGCCATTCTGTTTGCACCGTGCAGGCCAGTACAGGCTACTTCTCCGACTGCGTAAAGTTCGGGTATATCCGTTCGGGCATAGCTGTCGGTTAGAACTCCGCCACAAGTATAGTGGGCAGCAGGAACAACGGGAATGGGTTGTTTGGTAATATCAATTCCATACTCCAGGCATTGTTTATAGATGGTTGGAAAATGTTGTTTTATAAATTTAAGCGGTTTATGGCTGATATCCAGATAAACACAGTCTATACCGCGTTTTTTAATTTCATGATCAATCGCTCTTGCAACAATATCTCTGGGTGCTAGCTCCTCTCTTGGATCAAACTTATGCATAAATGTGGAGCCATCAGGCAAAATCAATTTTCCTCCCTCACCACGAACAGCTTCACTGATTAAAAAGGATTGGGCTTCAGGGTGGTAAAGGCAGGTCGGATGGAATTGCATAAATTCCATATTGGCGATACGGCATCCTGCGCGCCATGAAAGAGCTATTCCATCACCCGTAGAAATATTCGGGTTAGTGGAATAAAAATATACCTTGTTGGCTCCCCCCGTTGCTAATATGACCTTGCGTGCAGCGATTGACTTGACTTGATTTACCTGGGTATCCAGTACATAAGCGCCTAAAACTCGTTGTCCTAGAATGCCCAGTTTGCTTGCGGTGATTAAGTCAATAGCGTTGTGATTTTCGAATAATTCGATATTCGGATGTTGCCGAGCATTTTCTGCCAATGATAATGATACTGCTTTCCCGGTGGCATCATCTGTATGTACGATGCGTCGGTGGGAATGGCCACCTTCTTGATTGAGATGTAGTTCTGTTTCTCCATTTTTGTTTTCTCTTTCGGTAAAAGCAACCCCTTGTTGGGAAAGCCAGGCGATACTTTTTTTTCCTTGAGCTACGGTTAACTTAACGATTTCGGGGTCACAAAGTCCCGCTCCAGCATTAAGGGTATCTTCGATATGTGATTCAATAGAATCCTGTGCATCCAGAACTGCAGAAATACCACCCTGAGCATAGTAGGTACTTCCTGAAGCCAGGGCAAATTTTGAGAGTACAGCTATTTGAGCATGTTCAGCTAGTCTGATGGCTAAACTAAGGCCCGCAGCACCACTACCGATGATTAGAACATCAAAAGATTTTTGTTGAGACATGGATGCTTTCAGTTATTGAATAAAAAAACTCGGTGGGTAAAGTTGGCTTTAAAGTCTTATTTTAAGGATAATAAGCATTTTTGTGTAGTATTTCACAAAAACCTTACTTTTTTTAGAACTTATGCGGTTTAATTCTGTCCATTCAAGCACAAGCAGCAAAGGGGTTCTGTGAAAGCTGAAAACAGACCCAGCGAATTATTAGATAAAGAACTGGTGCAGAAAGTGCAGCAGGGCGATAAATCTGCATTTGATCATTTGGTGCGTAAATACCAAAGTAAGATCATCATGTTGGTGAATCGTTATGTAAAAGATCCCAGTGAAGCCCAGGATGTAGCTCAAGAAGCTTTTATAAAGGCTTACCGTGCGTTGGGTAATTTTCGTGGTGATAGTGCTTTTTATACATGGCTGTACAGGATTGCAATAAACACAGCAAAAAATTATCTAGTTTCAAAAGCCAGAAGGCATTCTGAGTTTGAAGTGGATGTGACTGAAGCAGAGCAAATTTATAATGCTCCTCAGTTAAAGGGATTAGATACTCCCGATCAGGAATTACATAACGATGAAATTGTCCAAGCGATTGCTTCGGCATTGGAAAAATTACCTGAGGATATGCGCAATGCCATTATGCTCAGAGAATTTGAAGGAATGAGCTATGATGAAATAGCCCTGGCAATGGATTGTCCAGTTGGAACGGTACGATCGCGGATTTTTAGAGCGCGAGAAGCGATTGACAAGAAATTACAACCTTTGCTCGATAAACGGTGATATTTGATGCACGATGAAATAAATCAAAAAGTCTCTCAATTCATAGATGACGAACTACCTCAGCATGAAGCTTTGCAATTGTTAACCGAGATAAAAAAACAACCTGATCTGGATGCCAGGTTGCAACGATATGAGATGGCGCGCGCCATTATGAAAAATCATTCCCCAAATATAATAAGCACTGATTTTGCAGAAAAAATTAGCCAGGCGGTAGAGAAGGAAGTGATTTATTTTCTACCGAAAAAGACTGCTAAATCAGCCTATTTTAAATCCGCATTGGCCGTAGCAGCGGGAGTCGCTGGAGTGGCCGTACTCGTTTCGAATAATGTTCCGAAGTTAATGGATATAAAACAGGAGCCTTACGTAATAGCTGAAAATGTTGCCAATCAATCCATTTCACCCGTCCGCACGGAATCAGTAAAAGTTATTTATAACAAACCAACTACCATCGACCCTCGGTTTAACAGTTACCTTCAAGCCCATCGTGGTAATTTATATACCATAGATTCTGGACCTCAAGCTTATGCCAAATTAGCGGGGTACGGGCAGTAATCATGCTAAGGGGTATGCATGTTATGGGTTTACTATTATTCCCGACCCAGATTCTGAGGTTTTGTGGGCTGTGCCTATTTGCTCTGAGCAGTGTTTCAATTGCTCAAACACCCGTCCAGTCTGACGGAAGTGCCCAGCAGATCTTACAGGAGATGTCGCGGGCAATGCGAACCTTAAATTATCGAGGCACCTTAGCATTATTCAGAAATGATCGATTGAATACCATGCAGTTTTATCATGCTGCAGACGGTGGTGAAGAACAGGAGCGTTTATTATCTCTTAATTCACCGCTTTTGGAGGCTATTCGGACTCCTTCTTTAGTAAAATGTTATTATTTGGACACTAAAAAAGTGGTGGTCGATCATCGGCCTTCGCGACGTTCTTTTCTCATGGATTTGCCTGAGAGCTTTGCCGAATCCGTAAGTGTTTATGAATTCAAACTTTCAAAACCCGAAATAGTCGCCCGATTGCCTGCCCTGGTTATTGATGTTAAACCTAAAGACGGTTTTCGGTATGCCAGAAAAATCTGGGTAAGCAGAGATAATTTTTTGCCATTGAGGTTTGAATTATTTGACGATCACGGGAGAGTGTTGGAACAGATGGTTTTTACTGAGTTACAAGTAGTTGACTCATTGCCTTTGATTGAAATCCCAATAGAGAAAAATCAGGTACAGCATATTCATCAGCTGGAATTTCTTGATTTTGACCAGGCTGCATTTGTTTTACATGAGATGCCACTAGGTTTTAAGAAAGTCTCTTTTACCAAACAGCATCTTCATGGTAGTGACATACTGGTCGATCATTTATTACTAAGTGATGGTTTTTCCTCTGTTTCAATTTATCTTGAGGAAAATGACAACGAATCTGCTTCGAAATCTTCCCCATCTTCCCCAAGTTATCGAACCGTAGGGGCAGTTGGTTTTTACACGGATAGATTGAAAAGTTACCAATTAACGGTGATGGGTGAAGTTCCAGTCAAAACACTAAAATATATTGCCCAAAAGATCCATCTTCGCAAACAGGTTGGGGCTATTGCCGAAACAACTTTTGGTGATCCTTGATCGGATAGTCGGACCATTTCATAGTTTCTTAGCTTCAGTAGCGGCAATTCAGTAGATTTATCCCTTTGTAATTTTATTTTCTGTACTCAACGAGTATGAATGGAGGTTTTATGCTTAAAAAATTATATTACCCATTGTTTCTTGGGTTGTTACTTAGCAATCAATTGGCATTTGCTCAATTACCAGACTTTACAACATTGGTTGAGCAAAGCGGGGCCGCTGTCGTTAATGTTAGTCGGGTCCAGAAAGAGAAAGAGCCAGATCAAATGCAGGGAAATCCGCAAATGCCAGAGGGGGCTCCTCCAGAGTTAGAGGAATTTTTCAGACATTTTTTTCGTGGACAACCCGGTTTTGGAGGGCGAAATTTTGTTCCCAGAGAGTCAAAATCATTGGGTTCTGGATTTATTATTTCCAGTGATGGCTATGTATTGACCAATCACCACGTAGTGAAAGATGCAGATGAAATTATTGTGAAATTGTCTGATCGTCGTGAATTAGAAGCTAAGTTGGTCGGCTCAGATCCGCGCACAGATGTTGCTTTACTCAAGCTGGATGCTAATAATCTCCCCGTAGTGAAGATCGGGGCAGCGGAACGCTTAAAAGTAGGTGAGTGGGTGTTGGCAATAGGGACACCGTTTGGTTTTGAGCAGTCTGTTACTGCCGGCATTGTTAGTGCCAAAGGGCGGAGTTTACCTGGTGATAACTATGTGCCGTTCATCCAGACAGATGTGGCGATAAATCCCGGAAATTCAGGTGGGCCATTATTTAATATGAATGGTGAAGTAGTTGGCATGAATTCACAGATTTATAGCCGCACAGGTGGTTATATGGGTCTGTCTTTTGCCATTCCGATGAATGTAGTCATGAATGTTGTTGAGCAACTTAAGACAAAAGGGAAAGTTGCGCGTGGGTGGCTGGGCGTGCAGATTCAGGATGTTACCCGGGAGCTGGCAGAATCATTTGGCATGAAACGGCCACATGGTGCTTTAGTAGCTAAAGTGATACCTGATAGCCCTGCAAAAGCAGCAGGTCTGAAAATTGGTGATATTATTGTTGAGTTTGATGGCAAAGAAATAGAAGTTTCTGCAGCATTACCACCTATTGTTGGCATGACAGCCTTGAATAAAAAGGCAGCAATGAAAGTCATCAGGCAAGGTGATGAGAAATCAATAAGTGTAAAAATAGGATTATTGCCTGAACAGGATGATGTGCGTTTGGCGGGCAATAGTGCCAAGCCGGGGGTAGCAAAGTCCAATAATCGATTAGGTATTATGGTTACTAACCCGACTGGAGAGCAAAGAGAGCAGTTTCAAGTTCTTAAAAATGGCGTACTGGTTCAAGGAGTCAATAAAGGTTCTGCGCGGGAAGCAGGCATTCAAAGAGGTGATGTGATATTGCAGATTAAGAATAATGTCATCCGCAATGTTACTGATTTTGATAGAATAGTCAAATCATTACCTGCAGGGAAGTCTGTTGCTGTGCTTATTCAACGGCTTGGTAACCCGGTATTTTTAGCGATCAAAATTAAGTAACTATTCAGCTTACGCCATATTTTCGCGATTACTGCGTCAAAAGTGCTCATTTATACTTATAAACTGCGTGCTTTTTTCTTGTACTCACAAAAATATGACACAATCTGAACAGTCACAAGGGTATGTTGAGTAATTACAAAATTAATAAATAAAGCGTGGACTTAAAACACATAAGAAACTTTTCTATTATTGCTCATATCGATCATGGAAAATCAACATTAGCTGACCGTTTCATTCAAATGTGTGGCGGTTTGAGCGATCGTGAGATGGATGCCCAGGTTCTCGATTCAATGGATATAGAGCGTGAGCGAGGTATCACTATCAAGGCTCAAAGTGTTACCTTGAATTATACATCCAAAGAGGGTGAGACTTATCAGCTGAACTTTATTGATACACCTGGACATGTGGATTTTTCTTATGAAGTTTCGCGATCATTAGCCGCCTGTGAAGGTGCATTACTAGTGGTAGATGTTGCACAAGGTGTGGAAGCGCAAACGGTAGCAAATTGTTATACCGCTATTGAGCAGGGACTGGAAGTGATGCCGGTGTTGAACAAAATTGATTTGCCTTCTGCTGAGCCTGAACGGGTGATAAAGGAAATTGAAGATGTTATTGGTATTCCAGCTCACGATGCGATAAAAATTAGCGCCAAAACAGGGGTTGGGGTTGAAGATGTTCTAGAACAACTCATTAAGGTCATTCCTCCTCCAGAAGGTAATGAACAAGGCCCTTTGCAAGCATTAATTATTGATTCCTGGTTCGACAGTTATTTGGGGGTCGTTTCCTTGGTGCGGATTGTCAATGGCAGTTTGCGGCGCAAGAAAAAGATTACCGTAATGTCTACTGGTAAATCTTTTCTGGCAGAAGGCGTGGGTGTGTTCACGCCCAAAAGAACTGAAAAAGAAGTATTAACAACCGGTGAAGTTGGCTTTTTAGTCGCAGGCATCAAGGATATTTTCGGTGCTCCGGTAGGCGATACCATTACCTTGACTGATAACCCTGCTTCGGAGGCATTGATAGGTTTTCAGAAAGTGCAACCACGGGTGTTCGCGGGGCTTTATCCTGTGAGTGCAGATGACTATGGGGCACTTCGCGACTCGTTGGATAAATTGCATCTTAATGATGCGGCCTTACAGTTTGAGCCGGAGACTTCGCAAGCGTTGGGGTTTGGCTTCCGCTGTGGGTTTTTGGGGATGTTGCATATGGAAATCATTCAGGAACGATTGGAGCGGGAATATGATGTCGATTTAATTACCACGGCGCCTACCGTGATTTATGAAGTTGAAACTCACCATAATCAAATTTTGATGGTCGATAATCCTGCCAACTTGCCAGATGTTGGGAGCATCAATGATATTCGTGAGCCAATTATTCAAGCTAATATTCTGGTTCCTCAGGAATATCTGGGTGGCGTTATCAGTCTGTGTATTGAGAAGCGTGGCGTACAAAAGGATATGCTGTATCTGGGTTCCCAGGTATCATTAAATTATGAATTGCCATTGAGTGAAGTAGTACTTGATTTTTTTGATCGACTGAAATCAGTCAGTCGCGGTTTTGCCTCTTTTGATTATGAATTCAAACGTTTTCAGACGGCAGATCTGGTCAAGCTGGACGTACTAATAAATGGTGATAAGGTTGACGCACTTTCTGTTATTGTTCATCGCGAATTAAGTCAAACCAGAGGTCGTGATCTGGTAGAAAAAATGAAAGAATTAATTCCGCGACAAATGTATGAAGTTGCCATCCAGGCAGCCATAGGCTCAAAAATTATCTCGCGATCAACAGTAAAAGCGATGCGTAAAAATGTGACTGCTAAATGCTACGGTGGTGATATTACTCGCAAGAAAAAATTACTTGAAAAACAAAAAGCGGGAAAAAAACGCATGAAGCAAGTTGGCAAAATTTCAATTCCTCAGGATGCTTTTCTAGCTGTTCTACAAACCAACAAAGAATAATTCACCTTGTCATTAAATAATTTTTCAGGCTGGCTGCAACGAGCAGAAGCTGAGATATAACCACAGAATATTATTATGGATTTTGATTTTTCATTTTTTTTATTAGCAGCATCAGTAGTTACTGGAGCAATTTGGGGGGGGTATTTACTCTTTCTCAAATATACTGGTCAAGAGGTTGCATCTGATCACCAAGAACCGATATTAGTCGAGTACGCACATTCTTTTTTTCCGATTGTACTTATTGTATTGATCTTGCGTTCATTTTTGGCTGAACCTTTTAGAATTCCATCTGGATCAATGATGCCGACCCTCCTGATTGGGGATTTTATTTTAGTTAACAAGTATGCCTATGGAGTTAGGTTGCCAGTATTGAATACTAAAATTATAGAGGTTGGAGAGCCAGAACGGGGAGATATTGTAGTTTTCCGGTATCCAAAGAATCCAACCATAGATTATATTAAAAGGGTAGTCGGTCTGCCTGGGGATAGAATCGCTTACTACAACAAACAGGTTTATATAAATGGCAAACGGATTAAACACATTCCTTTAGGGCAATTTCAAGGGGTTGGCGAGGGTAAGAATATGACTGGCGCCGGTATGTTTCTTGAAGAATTAGGTGCGGTAGAACATAATATTCTTGTCCATAAACATGCACCTTCTATAGAAAGTGTTCATGTTATTCCAGAAGGGCATTATTTTGTTATGGGGGATAATCGGGATAACAGTAATGATAGCCGATATTGGGGAACCGTTCCTGAAGAAAATCTGGTGGGAAAAGCTTTTTTTATCTGGATGAGCTGGGACTGGGAGCACAAAGGAATCGGTTTTGATCGTATTGGAACGGTTTTGCAATAACAGTGTCTCATAAAGTACAGTATTCACCTCAGGCTCATTCGGAGAGTAAATAAGAAATAATTGAAATTGAGCAAGTTCTTTTCATTACCTAGTATCATAAATCCAAAGATAAATAGCTAGAAAGCAACTACACTTAAAGCTATTAGTAGGAAAAAGATTAGGTAAAAAGAAATATGATGAGACGATATCGCAGGCGAGAGCAAGGGTTAACCATGATCTCCATGGCTCTGATTTTGGGGCTGATAGCATTTTTTACATTGCTAGTATTAAAAATTGGCCCTATTTATATGGATCATAGCAAGGTGATTAATTCCTTGGCTGCAGTGGAAGCAACAACTGATATAGAGACCAAAAGTAAGCGCGAAATTCTAAATTCATTAAAGAAAAGATTCAATTTTAACTATGTCTATCATATTAATGATGAAGATATAACCATCATTAAGCAGGGTGAATATTTAAAAGTTGATATCGAATATGAAGTGGTTCAAGCCATGGTCGGTAATTTAAGTGTTTTGGTGGAATTTCATGAAGGCTTCGAGGTGGAAGAAAAGTGATACGGGAGCCTGCCCTTCTTGGTGAAAAGCTGCAGTTAACATTTCAAGATCCAAAACTGTTTATCATGGCGCTGACGCATCGGAGTGCTGGTAATAACAATAATGAACGATTGGAGTTTTTGGGTGATGCCGTCTTAGGTTTTGTGATTGCCCAAAAGCTATTTGAGAAATTTCCTGGTGCCAGCGAAGGTGTACTGAGTCGTTTGCGGGCCAACCTAGTTAATCAGGACTCTCTGGCGGAGGTGGCCCGAGAACACGATATTGGAAGTTATTTAATATTAGGTTCTGGTGAGTTAAAAAGTGGCGGCTATCGACGCGATTCAATCCTGTCGGATGCTTTAGAGGCCATTATCGGATCCATAACAATAGACCAGGGAATAGATGTCTGTCGAGAGTGGGTTTTGAAGTTATTTTACGATAAAATCGAACGCTTATCATTGGACGATTGGCAGAAAGATCCTAAAACCCGATTGCAAGAATTTTTGCAATCCAGAAAGCTGAATTTGCCAGAATATAGATTATTGATGATGACTGGTGCTGCTCATGCACAATCATTCCAGATAGAATGCCGAACAACTCTGATTTCAGAGCCTTCTGTTGGAATTGGTTCATCAAGGAAAAAGGCGGAACAAACTGCTGCAGAAAACATGTTGAAACAACTTGATTTTTAGAGGCGGTCTTGTTAAAAATAACTGGAGATATTGATGTTTTACCGGTTATACTTCGCGCAGTCACGGATGCGGATTTTATAGCGAGTTGATTTTTGTCGATAGCTAGGCGCTGAAATGGGCGTATAGTAGGCTACGCAACTATTTTAGCAACGCAGTCTATCGGCAAAAACCAGCCGATAGAAAATCGCACCTGTGACTGCGCGAAGTAATATATAGCCGATTTATTTTTAACAACTTCCCTCTTTTGCACATGAATTGTGGTTATGTAGCCCTTATTGGGCGTCCTAATGTCGGTAAATCTACGCTGATGAATCATTTGTTAGGACAAAAAATCAGTATTACTTCGAGAAAACCCCAAACAACCCGGCATCGCATACTTGGCATTCACACGACAGAAGAGGGCCAGGCTATTTATCTGGATACGCCGGGGATGCATGACAGTGAGAAGCGGGTTTTAAACCGATATTTGAATAGAACGGCTGACACCACTTTGGCAGGTGTAGATCTGGTTGTTTGGTTGATTGATCGCCCCGTCTGGCATGAATATGATGAAGTTATTTTTAAGAAGTTGGAATCAGCCGGTTTGCCCGTAATTCTGGTACTCAATAAAATTGACCGCCTGAAAAACAGAGATGATTTGCTGGCCTTTTTTGCTGAGGCCCAAAAAAAATTTCCTTTTCAACAAATGATTCCGGTTTCTGCTCTGAAAGGCCAAAATCTGCAGCAGTTACAGTCGGAGATTATGGGTTTATTGCCGGAAGCTACCCCGATTTATCCTGATGACCAGATAACAGATCGTTCGGAGCGATTTTTAACGGCAGAAATTATCCGAGAAAAATTAACTCGCCAGCTGGGTGATGAGTTGCCCTATGCATTAACGGTAGAAATAGAGCGATATGAAGATCAAGCCAATATAGCAAAGATTTATGCGATTATCTGGGTTGAGCGTAGTACTCAAAAAAGTATTGTTATCGGTAAGCAAGGCGATAGACTGAAAAAAGTGGGCACGGATGCCCGAAAAGATATTGAAAAGCTTATTGATAAGAAAGCCTATTTGCAATTATGGGTTAAGGTGAAGAAAGGGTGGTCTGATAATGAACGGGCGCTACAAAGCCTGGGATTTAAAGAGTA
>VAPK010566710.1_pt1 | contig 15731 bp, 16 predicted proteins | sample 3395031 | NCBI WGS metagenome assembly VAPK01 (sample SAMN08290443, study PRJNA428436) | hydrothermal vent metagenome | isolation source: Deep-sea hydrothermal vent chimney 1 | place: Pacific Ocean: Juan De Fuca Ridge
AATTACGACATACATCGGGTTAGAAAAAAGTTGGGTCACCAACAGATAATCGTCGTGAACTTCACCAAATTTAATTTCAACAAAGAAATCTTTTAAGTGCAATACCAAGAATAACAATACCAAAATACCGGTATATATCATATTTCTTGATGCCCACCCTGAGTTGGCTGCTGCATTATTTTTAGCATATTTAATTGGTCGTGAGGCTCTATTCTTTAACTCTAATCTTATTCCCATAATAATATGCATAATAAAACCTGCTGCTAAAACATATTGCATCACTTGTATAGCAGGATTGGTTGCCATAAAATGGGAAGCTGCATTAAAGGTGTCAGCTCCAACAAAGAGAGTTAAATTTATTCCTAAATGAACTAGTAAAAAGGTAATTAAGAAAAATCCGCTTAACGACATTACAATTTTTCTTCCTAAGGATGAAGATTTTAATCCACTCATTTTTTGATTCGTTTTTTGATGTTGCAAATATAAAAATTTCTGTTCACAAATTTAGAATAATTATAAATAGTAATCCTAGTTACAATCTGATTTATATCATATCAGATAGAATAATTCCTTTTATCTTTGTTGGGTTAATTTTAAATTTAGCCAAATGGCAATTAAAAAAGGGTTCTTTAAAACATCGGTTGGACGGAAAAACTTAATGGCCGTTACCGGATTATTTATCATTTTTTTTCTCATTATTCATCTCATAGGTAACCTCATCTTGATTATTCCTGATTCTTTTTTCCCAATTGAGTTTTGGAATAATGTTGCAAACCAACACGATATGTACAATGCCTATTCTCATTTCTTGGTACATTTTTGGCCAATTACTGTTATTGCATGGATCTTATATGCTGCAATTGTTTTCCATATTGTCGATGCAATAATAATTACATTACATAATAGAAAGGCAAAAGGAGCAAAATATGCAATAATAGACAACTCAACAAGTAGCTGGGTTTCTAGTAATATGGGTTTTTTAGGAACTGTTATCGGGTTTTTTATAGTAATGCACATGGCTCAATTTTGGCTACAATACAAAGTGTTGAAAGTTGAACACGATTTGTACGATTTAGTTATTGGGACATTCCAGGTATGGTGGATGGTAGCACTTTATGAAACAGGGATTATTGCCTTAGGTTTTCACATTGTACATGGTATTGAAAGCTCGCACCGATCTTTAGGAATATATCCTAGAAAAGTAATGGGCATCATCAAACATATTGCGCTTTACTTTGGATTAATCATGGCAATATTATATGCCATAATTCCAATCATACTATACTTTAAATAATAACATTATTAATTTAATTAGCACCAAATAACAAGTATCAAATGACAAATAAATCACCATATTTAAAATTGAATGATCTAACATTTGAAACAGTAAATCATTCAGTTCTGTTTGTCGTGACCCTTATTGGCATTAAAATTTGTTCTTTGGAATCTAAAAATAAAATCTATGGCTCTTAACGCAAAAATTCCTGAAGGACCTTTAAAAGATAAATGGCAAAACTACCTTGCTAAAACCCGTATTGTTAACCCTGCAAATCGTAAAAAATTAGATGTAATAGTCGTTGGTGGTGGGTTATCTGGTGGAGGAGCGGCAGCTTCATTATCAGAATTGGGATATAATGTAAAAGTATTCTTCTTTCAAGATTCTTCACGGCGTTCTCACTCGGTGGCAGCACAAGGAGGTGTGAATGCAGCGAAAAATTACAAAAACGACGGTGATAATGTTTATCGTATGTTTTACGATACCATTAAAGGAGGTGATTTCAGATCACGTGAAGCAAATGTATATCGAATGGCAGAAGTTTCTGTTGATCTAATCGATCATATGGTTGCACAAGGCGTACCTTTTGGACGTGAATACAGTGGGTATTTAAGTAATCGCTCATTTGGCGGAGTTTTAGTTTCAAGAACCTTCTATGCTCGTGGTCAAACCGGTCAACAGCTTTTATTGGCTACATACCAGGCAATGATGAAACAGGTTAAAGTTGGTAAATTAAAACAATATAGTCGTCATGAAATCCTAGATATAGTAATCGTTGATGGAAAAGCCAGAGGTATTATTGCACGTAATCTGGACACCGGAGAAATAGAACGTCATGCCGCACATGCAGTAGTATTTGGAACCGGAGGCTTTGGCAAGATCTTTTACTTATCTACTTTAGCCATGAATTCAAATGGATCGGCTAACTGGAGAGCGCATAAAAAAGGTGCTTATTTTGCCAATCCTTCATGGACTCAAATTCATCCAACTGCTTTACCACAATCGGGTGAACATCAATCAAAATTAACTTTGATGTCTGAATCATTGCGAAATGATGGCCGTATTTGGGTACCAAAAAATAAAGATGAGCAACGAGAACCGGGAGATATTCCGGATGAAGATAGAGATTATTATTTAGAACGTCGCTATCCTGCTTTTGGAAATTTAGTGCCTCGAGATGTAGCCTCCAGAGCTGCCAAAGAAAGAATGGATGCCGGTCATGGTGTCGGGCCTTTGAAAAATGCTGTATATCTCGATTTTAAATCAGCCATTGAAAAATTAGGTGAAAATACCATTAAAGAGCGTTATGGAAATCTCTTTACCATGTATGAAAAAATAACGGCAATAAATGCTTATAAGGAGCCTATGAAAATATCTCCCGCAGCTCATTTTTCTATGGGTGGCTTATGGGTAGATTATGAACTACAAACATCTATTCCTGGTTTATTTGCAGTAGGTGAAGCAAATTTTGCAGATCACGGTGCCAATCGTTTGGGGGCAAACTCGCTTTTGCAAGCCTCTGTTGATGGTAATTTTATCTTGCCAAATACTATTTCAAATTATTTAGCAGATGATATCCGTACAGGGAAAATAGCAACAGACACACCAGAATTTGACAAAGCGGAAAAGGCGGTAAAAGAACAGGTAGAAAAATTATTGTCTATAAAAGGAAATATGCCGGTAGATCAAATTCATCGCCGTTTGGGTAAAATAATGTTTAAAGAAGTGGCTATGTCACGAAATGAAAAAGGGATGATCTGGGCTATAGAAGAAATAAGAAAATTACGTAAAGAATTTTGGGAAAATGCTGCCGTTTCCGGAGATGAAAAAGGTCCAAATTCTGAATTGGAAAAAGCAGGCCGATTAGCAGATTATCTGGAAATAGCTGAATTGATGACAGTTGATGCCTTAAACCGGAAAGAAAGTTGTGGTGCACACTTTCGGGAAGACTATCAAACTGAAGATGGTGAAGCACTGCGAGATGATAAAAATTATATGTACTCTTCTGCCTGGGAATGGAAAGATGGAAATGAGTGGAAAGAACACAAAGAAGCCTTAGAATTTACAGAAGTTAAACCAACAGTTCGTTCCTATAAATAATACTAAACAAATGAAACTTACACTTAAAATATGGCGTCAAGATAATGCCAAATCTAAAGGAAAATTAGTAAGCTATAACTTATCAGATTTGAGTTCAGATATGTCTTTTTTAGAAATGTTAGATGTTCTCAATGAGCAACTTGCTTCAAAAGGAGAAAGAGTTGTTGAATTTGATCATGATTGTAGAGAGGGAATTTGCGGACAATGCTCACTGGTAATTAACGGGCAAGCGCATGGACCGGAAGGGCATTATACAACTTGTCAAACTCATTTACGTTCATTTAAAGATGGTGACACACTTTATATTGAGCCTTTTAGAGCGAATTCTTTTCCGGTAATTCGAGATTTAAAGGTTGATCGTTCTTCTATGGATCGAATAATTCAGGCAGGAGGTTATATTTCTTCATTTACAGGAATGGCTCCCGAAGCAAATACAGTACCTATTCATCATGAATTAGCCGAAAGTGCTTTTGATAGTGCTGCTTGTATTGGTTGTGGTGCTTGTATTGCTACATGTAAAAATTCTTCTGCTGCTTTGTTTGTCTCTGCAAAAATAGGTCATTTAGCGAAATTGCCTCAGGGACAAATTGAACGAATGGAACGTGTTATCATGATGGTAAATGCCCATGATGATGAGGGTTTTGGAAGTTGTACACATACCGGTGCTTGTGCTATGGTTTGTCCGCAAGAAGTTCCTTTATTGGATATTGCACGTATGAATTTTGAGTATAATAGAGCAATTTGCAATGTAAAAGATTAGATTGAACAGGTTTAAATCTGTCGCCTTACAGACATTTGCCTCTGTTAGTTCATATCCTTTTTTTATATTACATTTTAGTTGATTATATTTACCCTCATTAAATTCAAAAATAAATGTCAGATACTAAGAAGCATACTTTAGATCCTAATAAATGGGTTGGTCTATATGCTGATTATTTATTCAATTATGCGATTACCCGAGTTAATGATCAAGATCTGGCAAAAGATCTTGTTCAGGAAACTTTTTTCTCTGGCGTAAAAGGCAAAGATAATTTTAGGGGTCAGGCTTCCGAACGTACCTGGTTGATTTCTATTTTGAAAAGAAAAATAATTGATCATTACAGAAAAATAAATTCTGTTAAAGGGAAAAAAGAAGTGCGGGTAAATTTTTATGCAGATGGAGATAAAAAGGGAAGTTGGATTGAAGAAAGGGTTCCTATGCATTGGGGTAATGATGCAGATAAGGAAATAGAAAATGGCGAACTAAAAGATACTTTAGATAGCTGTATTAATAATTTACCCGAAAAGTATAGGATGGTTTTTTTACTAAAAACTGTTCAAAATTACGAAACAGCTGAGATTTGTAATGAACTCGGAATTAGCTCGTCGAATCTATGGGTCATAATTCACAGAGCAAGGGTTCAACTTAGAAGATGTGTTGAAGAAAATTGGTTTAAAAATTAAAGGTTTATGAGTAAAAAATTAATGATTAGTTGTGATGAAGCAACAGCTATTTGTGATAAAAATCAATATGGGGAGGCTTCAAGATGGGATAAAATAAGGTTACAATTGCATTTGTTTTTATGCAAACATTGTAATGCTTATTCTAAACAGAATCATCTGATAACAAAAATGCTTGGAAAATTTGTCAATACTTGTGATGGGTCTGAGCATTTAACTGATAAAGAAAAAAAAGAATTAGATATAAAATTAAATGAAAAACTGAAATAATAAACAGTCCAAAATATAAAAAAAAGCAGCAATGAAAATTCATTGCTGCTTTTTTTTATATTTGATACACGATAAATTAAGAAAATCTCAAATTAGATTATGGAGCAAATTTATAATTTAAAACCCTTTATATTAATAGGCTATTATGTTTTTGTTAGTATATTAATTTTGTTTATCATATTAGAAAATAAAAAGCCCGAAAAATCTTTTTCTTATATTTTTTTAATCTTTCTTTTTCCAATTGGTGGAGTGATCATTTACTTTTTGTTTGGTGCACAATATCAGAAAAAGAGGCTTTTTGCAAATAAAAAATTATTCTATTCTCCTGGTTTACCTGCTTCAGATCAGCTAAGTAAAAAACAAATTAACGATTTACAAGTTGGTGCAAACACAAAACTTCCTACCCTGTTTTATAACATAGAACAAGTGCAGTTCACTTTAGATAATAGTATTGAATTACTTATTAATGGTGAAGAAAAATTTCCTGTTTTATTTAAGAAAATAGAACAGGCTAAAAGAAGTATTTATATTGAATATTATATTTTTAAAGATGATGAAATAGGAAGTAAGCTAATTGATCTATTGTGTATTAAATCAAATGATGGAGTTGACGTTAAAATAATATATGACGATGTTGGTAGCTCAATTAGAAAAAAAAATATTAACTTTTTAAAAACCAATGGCGTTGAGATTTATCCATATATGCCGGTTCTGTTTTCTCGATTGGCTCACAAGGCTAATTATAGAAATCATAGAAAAATAGTAATTATTGATAATGAAATTGGATTTTTAGGAGGAATAAATATTAGTGACAAATACAAAAATCCGAACAAAACGAAACTCTATTGGCGAGATACTCATGTTTTGTTAAAAGGCCAGGCGGTAATTGATTTACTGTATATATTTATAAGTGATTGGTATTTTGTTAGTGGAATTAAAATGAAAATTGAAAATATTGTTCAAAAAAATGCAACAAATATAAAACCACAAATTGCCACTAGTATTTTAGGTAGTGATTATGGCACGAACAACCAAAGTATTATGGAAGCATTTTTTGGGATGATTACCAATGCAAGAGAAGAAATATTAATCACTACTCCTTATTTTTTACCAAACGAGTCTATCTTAAATGCTTTAAAAATAACTGCAAAAAGTGGTGTAACGATAAAAATAATTATTCCAAAAAAACCTGATATTAAAACAGCTTATTATGCATCTCAAACCTATTTAAAATCTTTATTACAAAGTGGAATAGAAATCTATTATTATACTAAAGGAATGATGCATGCAAAAACCATGATAATTGATAAATACATCAGTACTGTTGGGAGTACAAATATGGATCACCGAAGCTTTAATCTGAATGCTGAGGTTAATGCATTTATTATTAACAAAGATTTTGCTTTAAAATTAAAAGATCAATTCAATAAAGACTTAAAAAACACGTACAAACTACAAGTACAGGAATTAAATAATCGAAAATGGTATATTAAATTGATTAGTTCGATAGCCAGATTAATTGCTCCTGTCTTATAAAAATATAAAATGAATTTTTTACAAGAAAAAATAGATCAATATGTTATCGATCACAGTCAGAATGAACCTGAATTACTACAACAATTATTCTTAGAAACATGGCAAAAAGCCTTGGTACCGCGAATGGTTAGTGGTCATTTTCAAGGAAGGGTTTTGTCGATGATATCTAAACTAATACAGCCATCAAACATTTTAGAAATAGGAACTTATACCGGGTATTCTGCCTTGTGTTTGGCTGAAGGTTTACAAACAAACGGAGTTCTACATACAATTGATCACAATGAAGAGTTGGCTGGTATTCAACAAAAATATTTTAACAAATCTCCTTTTCGAAAAAATATCAAAACTTACGTTGGAAATGCCCTAGATATAATTCAAAACTTAGATGAGAAGTTTGACCTTGTCTTTATAGATGCCGATAAAGAAAATTATAGTAATTATTTTTTTGCAATTATTGATAAAATGAATAAAGGAGGTGTAATCTTGTCTGATAATGTTTTATGGAGCGGGAAAGTAACCGAAGAGCCCGATCCAAAAGATTTAGATACCCTAGAGCTACAAGCTTATAACAAACTCTTAAACAGCGATAAAAGAATAGAAAGTATTCTATTACCTATTCGGGATGGTTTAACCCTTAGCAGAGTGAAATAAAATGATTGTGACGGTAAAGATAATAAATCGGGTATTTTTTATCGTTAGAAAATATTCTGGAATTTCTACTTATTTCTTCATTATTACCTTATCGGAATTTTTAAATTGTCTAAATCCAAACTTCTTATAAAATTCTTGTGCATCTTTGGTAATTAGAAAATGACTTTTAACTTTTTCCAAAATAGGGTGAGTATAAATTTCATTAATCAATTTTTCTCCATAAGTCTTCCTTTGATAGGACTCATCAATAAAAACATCCATCAAATAAGAAAATACTATTTTATCTGTAACAATTCGAGCAAAACCAATTTGTTTGTTCTTTAAATAAACACCAAAACAAACTGAGTTGTCAATACTTTCTTTCACTTCTTCCAAAGTTCTGTTCTTTGCCCAATAAGATCTGCTTAAAAACCGGTGTATAAAATTAATATCAAGTAATTTGTTATCTGTACTTATCTTAATCATAGAAATAAAACTAAATCACTTTTAACAAAAAGTAGTTTCTTTTTCCTCTTTGTAATAGTATAAACTGATTAGCTATCAGATCTTTATTGCTAACTTCATAGTCTATTTTTACTTTTTCTTTGTTAATGGAAATAGAATTTTCTTGTAAGGCTCTTCGCGCTTCTCCATTAGATTTTAAGAATCCAGACTTTTCATTTAAAGCATCTACAACAGGCAGCCCTTTATCTAAATCTTCTTTTTTAATTTCTGCTTGTGGTACTCCTTCAAAAATATCCAAAAAAGTTTGTTCATCCAATTTTTGCAAATCATTGGTTGTTGATTTTCCAAACAAAATAGATGAGGCATTTAAAGCGTTTAAATAAGCTTCTTCACCATGAGTCATTATGGTTACTTCTTCTCCAACTTTTTTTTGTAAAATACGTAAGTGCGGAGTTTCTTTATGTTCACCTATCAATTTATCAATTGCAATTTTATCTAAAAATGTAAATATCTTGATGTATTTTTCGGCATCTGCGTCACTTGCATTCAACCAATATTGATAATATTTATAAGGTGAGGTTCTTTTGGTGTCCAACCATATATTACCTCCTTCTGTTTTTCCAAATTTTGTTCCATCTGCCTTTGAGACCAATGGGCTGGTCAAAGCAAAAGCTTTTCCTTGCGCTTTTCTTCTAATCAATTCGGTTCCAGTAGTAATATTACCCCATTGATCACTACCGCCAATTTGTAACTTACAATTGTAATGTTGGTATAAATATAAAAAATCGTAACCCTGTACCAGTTGGTAGGTAAATTCGGTAAAGCTCATGCCATCTTTTGATTCTGCATTTATCCGGTTTTTAACCGAATCTTTTGCCATCATATAATTAACCGTAATATGTTTTCCTACATCTCTGGCAAAATCAAGAAAAGAAAGTTTTTTCATCCAATCGTAGTTATTTACCATTTCGGCCGAATTTGAAATTTCATCAGAAAAATCAATAAATCTTTCGAGAGTTTTTTTAACCCCTGCTACGTTTTTAGCTAAAGTTTCTTCATCTAATAAATTTCTTTCTGCCGATTTTCCTGAAGGGTCGCCAATCATACCTGTTGCTCCTCCAACCAAGGCAATAGGCTTATGTCCAGACTTTTGAAAATGCATCAATAAAATAATTTGCACCAAACTACCTATGTGTAAAGAATCAGCTGTAGGATCAAATCCAATATAAGCAGTAGTTTGTTCTTTTTGTAATTGCTCTTCTGTTCCGGGCATTATATCGTGAATAAGTCCGCGCCAACGTAATTCTTCAACAAAGTTATTTGTCATTATTCAAAATTTTTCCAAATATAAAAAGAAACTTTTTACATTAGTCAAATACTTAGTAAAGTTCAACTAGATTCTATTCAAATTTTAATTTTAACAAAAAAATATTAGCCCGAACGGCATAGGTGGGTAAGCCTTGAGCGCAATAATAGGGGTCAACCATAGTACGAAATATGAACCCAAAATCTCGTCGATCCTAATATTTATTGCGAGTGGGATTAGCCTGCCACGCTTGGAAGACAGATTCAACCTGCTATTTTGAATTCACCTTTTAAGCTCTCAATACCGAAAGCTTTCGGTAGAGTTTCTCTAAAAAAAGATCAAAAATTATTTTTGTTTTTGAACCATTTTTTTAATTTCGTTGTATGATATTAGTTACAGGAGGTACAGGTTTATTAGGTTCTCATTTATTGTATGAATTGCTCTTAAAAAATGACTCTGTAAAGGCAATTTATCAAAAGACAAGTGATCTTAACGCTGTTAAAAAAGTATTTTCATACTATACAACCGAAGTTGATACTCTTTATAAAAAGATAATCTGGGTAGAAGCAGAACTCAATGATGTTCCTAGATTAAAGGATGCCTTTAATGAAGTAACATTTGTGTATCACTGTGCTGCCTTAGTTTCATTTAACCTTTCCTATTATCAGAAAATGCGAAATGTTAATATAAGTGGCACGAGTAATATTGTAAACCTGTGTATCGATAATTCAATTAAAAAATTATGTTTTGTAAGTTCAATTGCTACCATTGAAAAAGGTAATAAAAAAACTACTGACGAAACAGAGCCATGGAACAATGCTTCTTATAAAAGTGGTTATGCTATTACAAAATTCGGAGCGGAAATGGAAGTATGGAGAGCTTCTCAGGAAGGTGTTGAGGTTGTAATTGTTAATCCGGGTGTTATTTTGGGATCGGGGTTTTGGAATAAAGGAACGGGGAAGATCTTCAATCTTATAAACAATGGGTTTAAGTTTTTTACAGAGGGTGTAACCGGTTTTGTTGGGGTAAAAGATGTAGTCAAAATAATGCTTGAATTGATGCAATCAAATATTAAAAATGAACGCTATATACTAGTTGCTGAGAATTTGTCTTATAAAAATGTTTTCTTCCACATTGCAGATTCTTTAAACAAAAAAAGACCAGGTATAAAAGTGAATAAATTACTAAGTGAAGTGTTTTGGAGATTAGATTTTTTGAAAAGTAAACTTACCAGATCTAATCCTGTAATGACTAAGAATAACGCAAGATCATCTCATACAAAAACGTTTTACTCTTCAAATAAAATAAAATCTGCTATTGCTTTTGAATTTGAAACTATAGAGAAAACTATTGCATCTATTGGAAAAGAATTTAATCTTTAATTAATTGTCTTAACAGAATCTATTTTCAGAGATTCAAATGGCTTTTGAATTTTTTTCTTTTCTCTAATCTGTTTTAAAACAGAATCTCGTTGCTTATCATATTCTGTTTTTAACTCTTCCAATCGCCTTTCTACCTCCTCAAAAATATCTTGGTATTCGTTTATATTGGCAATATAATACAAATTGCTCTCCGCAAATCTCATACTGTCAATTTTGTATTTTTTAAATACGAATGCCATATAGTTAATGTTACTTTCTAGAGCTTTATTTTTAATCCCTGCGGTTCCATTAGCTAAATGTATGTCGTATAACAGATCTATCATTTGTTCTTTTGGTATCAAGTTTTCAGGTTTTTTATATTTAGTTTTGCCTTCACAGGAAAGAATTAAGAAAATTATTACTATGTGAATTATATACTTCATTATCTGTTAAAAATTAATCTTTTGCCTTTAATTACTTCATTAAATTTACCTTTATTATAAATTAAGCTTCCGTTCACAAATGTATGGCTTATGGTTGAACTAAATTTAACTCCCTCGAAAGGTGACCATTTACATTTATATAAAATATTTTTTTTTGTAACAATTTGTTCTTTATTGGTGTCAACCAAAACCAAATCTGCATAATACCCCTTTCTTATAAATCCCCTTTTTTCTATTTTAAATAATACAGCAGGATTATGACACATTTTTTCTACTAATTTTTCTAAAGAAAGTTTATTGTTTTTAACTGCTTCCAGCATAGCTACAAGAGCATGTTGTACAAGCGGCCCTCCACTTGGAGCTTTGGTGTAGATTTGTTGTTTTTCTTTTAATGTATGCGGTGCATGGTCGGTTGCAATTACATCTAATCTATCATCTAATAAAGCTCTCCAAAGTTCTTCCTTATCTCTTTTGGTTTTAACAGCAGGATTCCATTTGATTAGAGTTCCTTTTTTCTCATAATCACTATCATCAAACCACAAATGATGTACACAAACTTCGGCTGTTATTTTCTTTTCCTTTAGGGGAATTTTGTTCGTAAACAAGTCCATTTCCTTCGCTGTAGACAGGTGAAATACGTGCAACCTTGCTCCTGTTTTTTTTGCTAATGCTATTGCTTTGGAAGAAGATAGATAGCAGGCTTCTTCACTGCGAATGACAGGGTGTTTTTCTATGGGTATGTCTTCACCGTAAACCGCAATTTCTTTCGCTAAATTGTTCTTTATGGTTTCTTCATCTTCACAATGTACAGCGATCAACATTTTTGTAGAAGAAAAAATTTTCTCCAAGACTTCTTCATTATCTACCAGCATATTACCCGTAGAAGAGCCTAAAAATAATTTAATAGCGGCCACATTTTTAGGATCTGTTTTTAATAATTCGTCTAGATTATCATTGGTTCCTCCAAACATAAAAGAGTAGTTAGCGTACGAATTTTTTTCTGCAATTTTAAACTTTTTTTCCAACAATTTTTGTGTAGTTGCTTGCGGATTCGTATTTGGCATTTCAATAAAAGAAGTAATTCCTCCAGCAACTGCAGCACGTGATTCTGAAGCTATATCTGCTTTATGGGTCAATCCAGGCTCTCTAAAATGAACTTGATCGTCAATAAGCCCTGGTAAAAGATATTTATTTTCCGCATTAATTATTCTCGTATTTTCCTGAATTTCTGTTATACTGTCACTTATTTCAAAAATAAATTTGCCTTTGATTAAGATATCTTTCTTTTCTATTAATCCTTCATTTACTATAAAAGCATTTTTTAATAGGGTTGTTTTTGTCATTATTTTTTTCAATTTAAAAATCCTGATTTACTTCAAAAATAATAATTCAAGAAATTAAAAGAATGGAACATCTTGGTTAACAAACTACTTTGGTAATCTTGAAAAGCGCATTTTTATTATTCCAAATATGGCTTCAGTGATAATTGTCTTGCTCATTTTAGATTCGCCCAAAGTTCTGTCTGTAAATATTACGGAAACCTCTTTTATGTTAAATCCGTGTTTCCATGCTTTGTATTTCATTTCTATTTGAAAGGCATAGCCAATAAACTTGATCTTATCCAGTTTAATTTTTTCCAAAACTTTTCTGTGATAACAAACAAATCCTGCAGTGGTATCATGAAAAGGTAATTTGGTGACAAATTGTACATATTTAGATGCGAAATAAGACAATAACACCCTACTCATAGGCCAGTTTACCACATTAACTCCTTTTGAATATCTTGAACCTATAGATACATCAGCCCCGCCTTTGGCACAGGCATCATATAATCTTATCAGGTCTTTTGGATTATGGGAAAAGTCGGCATCCATTTCAATAATATAATCATATTTTTTTTCAATAGCCCATTTAAACCCATGGATATATGCAGCTCCTAAACCTGTTTTTTCCTTTCTTATTTCAAGAAAAAGACTTTTTGGATACTCCTTTTGGAGAGACTTTACAATATCTGCTGTACCATCTGGTGAACTGTCATCAACCACTAAAATATCAAAAGATTTTTTTTGATAATAGGTAGTTCTGATGATGTTTTCAATATTTTCCCTTTCATTATAGGTAGGAATAATGACCAGAGTATCCTGCATAATTCTTTTTTTAGTTTTGCAAAGGTAAAATAAATAATTACTAATTTTGGAGATTAGATAAACAGAAATTATCTAAGCTATAAACTATATGAAAATTTATAAAAACCCACTTTATCAATTTATTTTTTTCCTAATTATTTTTTTTGTAATCAATGCTTTACAAAGTAATTATACTGCTTTATTTGAAGACGAAGCCTATTATTGGATGTGGTCTAAAAATTTAGCCTTTGGGTATTTCGACCACCCTCCTTTGGTTGCTCTTTGGATAAAAATTAGTTCTTTTTTCTTTAGTGGTGAATTAGGTGTTCGGTTTTTCTCTGGTATCAGTTTTAGTTTAATGTTAGTTATTATTTGGCTTATCATTGATTATAAAGAAAAATGGAATTACGTGGGCTTATTTTTTCTTTTAGTAGTTTCAATGGCTCTTCTAAATATTTTTGGTTTTGTCACCACTCCAGATACACCTCTTTTGTTATTTGTGGCTCTTTTTCTTTTGTCATACAAAAACTTTTTAGAGAATGAAAATTGGGTAAACACACTTTTTTTAGGTATATCGATGGCAGCAATGCTATACAGTAAATATCATGGTGTGTTAGTTATTTTATTTATAATTCTATCAAACCTGTCTTTACTTCGCCGAAAGAAATTCTGGGTTGCGGGCATAATCTGTATCTTGATCTTTCTCCCTCATTTGTATTGGCAATATGAAAATGGATTTCCATCGTTTGTATATCATCTTAAAGAGCGTGGTAAAAAATTGTATAGCATTGAAAACACGATCATGTATTTGGTTAATCTAATAGCTATAGTTGGAATTACTTTTCCTGTAATTTATAAAGCTTTTTTCAAACAAAAGCCACAATCTACATTTGATAAATCACTTCAATTTTTGATTTACGGTTTTATTGTGTTTTTCTTTTTCTCAACATTTGCATCCCGGCCACAAGCACAATGGACAGGTATAATTTTAATCCCATTAATAATACTTACGTTTCCCTATTTTATAAAAAATAAAAAAGAGAGAAAATGGTTGCTGATTTTAGGCTCTATTCAATTATTAATTATCATGTTGGGTAGGATCTTTTTAGCAAACGAATATATTTCTCCAATTCAATTAGAACCCCACATGTCTGGAAAATGGGTATCTAGATTAGAAGAAAAAACAAAATCCAAACCTATTGTTTTTGTAAATTCCTATAAAAATGCATCAGTATACGAATTTTACACAGGTATTAAAACGCACTCTTACAGTGTCTTAAAAGGAAGAAAGAGTCAATATGATTTACTTGATTTTGAAAAGGAAATGCAAAATAAAGATATATATGGTGTAGGTAAATTTCTTAAAGATGCTCCGTTTTTAGTTGAAAAAGATGGAGATAGTTTAAATGGTTTCCCTATTGATAATTACACAACCTTTCAAAAAGTAACATGTACTATTGAGCAGGATCAGCTTGATATAAAAAAAGGAGATGATATAGATTTTCAGTTTAACTTCACCAATACTTATAATAAAAATATTACTTTTAAAAATGTTAAATTTATAGGAGTATTTCAAGGTTATAAGAATAAAATACTAGCAAAAGTGCCCTTGCGAATTACAGATTTACATAATTTAGAAAATCAAGAGAATTATTTATTACAAGCTTCTTTTAGAGCTCCCGAACTCGAGATGGAAGAGAAAGTTACTTTTAGGGTAGCAATTCAATTTTATGATCTATTGGAAGGATATCAGGGAAATAAGGTTAATGTTAAATTCAAAAATTAATGTTTGAAGGTTTAGATAGAATTTCTAATTCAGGAGATTGGACAACTTTGGTTTTTATGTTGGTTTTAATACTAATTACAATAGTGAACTATTCTCATGGTGAAAGATTTACAAAGTTGTTTTCCTTACTTTATTCAGAAAAATATTACACCGATTATATAAAAACCAATCCACTTCTTTTTAATAATTTTCATTTCTTTTTCTTTTTTGTTATAATTTTTAACATTTCACTCTTTTTATTCTTTATTTTTAATGCTTATAAATTAGTAAATGTCGACTATAATTTTTCATTCTATTTGATTCTTTTACTGTCGGTGTTTTTATACATCTCTCTTCGGTATTTATTGGGTATGTTGTTGGGTTTTATTTTTGATGTTTATTATGATCAAAAATACTTTACTTTTTTAAAAATAAGCAACTTATGTTTGCTGTCTGTACTATTGTTTCCTCTTCTTATTTTAATAAATTACACAGTTGGTAATATTCATATGATATTGGTAACATTAGGTATTGTTATTGTAGTTATTCTTTTCATTATTCGTTACTATATAATTGTAAAAAACGAAAAACTAAATTTTAACAATTTATTTTATTTATTTTTGTATCTTTGCGCCCTTGAATTATCCCCCTTTATAGTTATTTATAAACTGTTTGTTTATTAAAACAAACTCTATATGAGATTGACACATGATGAATCATTTTATTTTTAAAAGAGAGTGGTTCTTTTATTTGAAAATCACATATACTAGAAATGTTAAATAAAAATTTTCATATGAAAGTTAAAACTATACTTGTATCACAACCTGCACCAACCGCAGAACAATCACCGTATTTCGATTTAATGGATAAACAAAAAGTCAAAATTGACTTTAGGTCTTTTATTCATATAGAAGGAGAATCTGCCAGAAGTGTACGAAATCAAAAAATTGATTTTTTAAATTTTACTGCTGTTATTTTTACCAGTAGAAATGCGGTGGATAATTATTTTAGAT
>VAPK010575992.1_pt1 | contig 15727 bp, 11 predicted proteins | sample 3395031 | NCBI WGS metagenome assembly VAPK01 (sample SAMN08290443, study PRJNA428436) | hydrothermal vent metagenome | isolation source: Deep-sea hydrothermal vent chimney 1 | place: Pacific Ocean: Juan De Fuca Ridge
GCATATTTTAATGATGCACAACGTCAAGCTACAAAAGAAGCAGGTGAAATTGCAGGTTTAAAAGTAAGTAGAATTATCAATGAGCCTACTGCAGCAGCATTGGCTTACGGATTAGATAAGTCTGGTGAAGATAAAAAAATAGCCGTTTACGATTTAGGTGGAGGTACTTTTGATATTTCTGTATTAGAAATTGGAGATGGTGTTTTTGAAGTGTTATCAACCAACGGAGATACGCATTTAGGAGGTGATGATTTTGACCATGTAATTATCGACTGGTTAGCTGATGAGTTTAAAAAAGAAGAAAATATTGATCTTCGTAAAGATCCAATGGCTTTACAACGTTTAAAAGAAGCTGCTGAAAAAGCAAAGATTGAATTATCATCAAGTACACAGACTGAAATTAATTTGCCATATGTTACCGCTACTGATAGTGGACCAAAACACTTGGTAAAAACATTGACTAGGGCTGCTTTTGAAAAATTAGCAGACGATTTGATTAAGCGTTCTATGGCTCCAGTAAAAAAAGCATTAAAAGATGCAGATTTATCAACATCTGATATTGATGAGGTGATTTTAGTGGGTGGTTCTACACGTATTCCTAGAATTCAAGAAGAAGTTGAAAAGTTCTTTGGTAAAAAACCTTCAAAAGGAGTAAATCCAGATGAGGTTGTTGCTATTGGTGCAGCAATTCAAGGTGGCGTATTGACAGGTGAAGTAAAAGATGTATTGTTATTAGATGTTACACCATTATCTTTGGGGATAGAAACTATGGGGAATGTAATGACAAAGTTGATTGAGTCAAATACAACCATTCCTACTAAGAAATCACAAGTATTTTCAACAGCTGCTGAAAATCAACCTTCTGTAGAAATTCATGTACTACAAGGTGAACGTGCTATGGCAGGTGATAATAACACAATTGGTCGTTTTCATTTAGATGGTATTCCACCAGCACCAAGAGGTGTACCTCAAATTGAAGTTACTTTTGATATTGATGCCAATGGTATTATTCAAGTATCTGCAAAAGATAAAGGTACAGGTAAAGAACATAATATTCGTATTGAAGCTTCTTCAGGTTTGTCTGAAGAAGATATTCAAAAAATGAAAGCTGATGCTGAAGCAAATGCCGAAGCAGATAAAACAGCTAAGGAAACAGCAGAGAAGATAAATGGTGCTGATGGTATGATTTTCCAAACGGAAAAACAATTGAAAGAATTTGGTGATAAATTATCTGATGATAAAAAAGGGCCAATTGAGTCTGCATTAGAGGAATTGAAAAAAGCACATGAATCTAAAGATATAGCTCAGATAGATACAGCTATGGAAAAGATAAATGAAGCTTGGAAAGTTGCCTCAGAAGAAATGTACAAAGCAGAACAAGAAGCAGGTGGAGCACAAGGACCAGAAGCAGGAGCTGAAGGAGCTGCACCTGAAAGTGATGATGTACAAGATGTAGATTTTGAAGAAGTGAAAGAAGACGAGTAGTCTCTTTAACCTGAAAGAATTCCCTGACACTCTCTGCGTCTAGGGTTTCCTTTTCACCTCTCCTTTGATGAGGTCTTAATCGCTAAATACGATTATGGGTGAGTGAAATTAATGAAAAAATCCCGTTAGATATCTAACGGGATTTTTTTATCGGTAGGGTTTAGTTACCTAGCTGAAATTGGGTGTTTAGCGATTGTTTTGTTGTTGTCTAACTTTAAAAGTTAGATTGGTTTATTAATAACTGTAAAAAGTTAGATTTAGTATATTTTACTTGTAAAATATTTGAGTAAAATAATATTTGTTATTAGAATTTTTGATTGCAGCAATACCTGTATGTGTATAATCGCCTTCAATATTTTTTCTATGTGCAGTACTTTTTATCCATGTATTTACGACACTTTTTGCAGTTTGAAAACCATAGGCAACATTCTCACCAATTCCTGTAGCATTTTCAGAAGTTCTTAAAGTATTTGATCTTTTTTTGAAATTGTCATGACTGGCTGTGTTTTTAAAAACCATATATTCTGTATGTTGAGTAGCTAAATCATCAGCAGTAGCAATTCTAACCAAAGGTTGTAATCCGATACCTTCTCTATGTTGATTTACCAATACAAAAATGTCATTGGTAATTCCAGATTGGGCATTTTCTTGTATTTCACTGCTATCATCTTCAGAACAAGAAGCTACTGAAATAAGTACTAGCAATACGATGCTAAATTTTAAAAAGGTTGATTTCATTGTTTTTAGGTTGATTGTTAGTATACTATAACTGTAAGAATTAAATTTTAGTATTTTATATCTGTAGGTATTTTACTCAAGAATTTTTATAAAGAATACTTTTTTCTGTGAAACTCTGAGACAACTCTGTGTATCTCTGTGAAATAATATATTTTCTTCATCAAAATAATTTACCTTTGTTAGTCAAATAATTTAACCATTGACCTTAAAAGCCTATACATCTGAATTTCGTTACAATCTAAAACTAGCATATCCCGTAATATTGGGTATGTTAGGGCATACTTTGGTAGGTTTTATAGATAATATTATGGTAGGGCAATTAGGCACAGCTGAGTTGGCAGCCGTATCATTAGGAAATAGTTTTATTTTTATAGCTATGTCTTTAGGGATTGGTTTTTCAACCGCGATAACTCCTTTAATGGCAGAAGCAGATGGAGAGAAAAATATCCAAAAAGGAAGAGAGGCTTTTACTCACGGACTCATACTATGTACTGTTTTAGGAATCGCTTTATTCTTATTGATATTAGGTATTAAGCCTCTCATGTACCACATGGATCAACCAGAAGAAGTCGTAACTTATGCAATGCCTTATTTAAATTTGGTAGCTTTTTCTTTAATTCCATTGATTATATTTCAAGCATTTAAACAATTTGCAGACGGCTTATCACAAACTAAATATTCCATGTGGGCAACCATTTTAGCAAATGTGGTTAATGTAGTATTAAATTATGTTCTTATTTTCGGAAAATTCGGATTTCCAGAAATGGGAATTATTGGTGCTGCCATTGGTACATTAATTTCTCGTGTTGTTATGTTGCTATTTATTTGGATGGCATTAAAGTCTAAAGATAAATTTAAACCTTATTTTGAGCGTTTTCGTTTTTCGAACATTAAAAAATCTATTCTAAAAAAAATTATCAATTTAGGCTTTCCATCTGCCTTACAAATGTTTTTTGAAGTTGCTGTTTTTACTGCGGCCATATGGTTGTCTGGAGCCTTGGGTAAAAATCCGCAAGCAGCAAATCAAATAGCCTTAAATTTAGCATCAATGACCTTTATGGTAGCTATGGGTTTAGGAGTTGCTGCAATGATAAGGGTAGGGAATCAAAAAGGATTACAAAACTTTACTGATTTACGCCGTATTGCCATGTCTATCTTTTTATTGACAATTTTTATAGAAATTATTTTTGCAGCTGTATTTATGCTATTCCATAAAGAATTGCCAAAATTATATCTTGATGAGCATGATTTGGTCAATCAAATAGATAATTTTAAAGTGATAGCTCTTGCTTCTAAATTGATTTTGGTTGCAGCTGTATTTCAAATCACTGACGGAGTACAAGTAGTGGTGTTAGGAGCATTACGAGGTATGCAAGATGTGAAAATTCCTACAATAATTACTTTTATAGCCTATTGGATTATAGGTTTTCCGATAAGTTATTTTTTAGGAAAAGAAAATATGTATGGCAGTGTAGGTATTTGGTTAGGGCTTTTGGCAGGTTTGACGGCATCTGCAATTATGTTGTATATTCGATTTAATTATTTAACAAAAAAACTCATCAATCAAACAGTATAATCAATGGGTATTGTTCAAAAACAATCATTTACCAACAGTCTTATTCTTTTTTTAGGCTTTGCCATTGGCGGAATAAATGTATTGTTTTTATACACGAAATTTTTGCATGAAGATTATTATGGCTTAACTGCTTTTTTACTTTCAACAGCAAATATTTTATTGCCCTTGATGGTGTTTGGTATGCAATATACCATTGTTAAATTTTTTAGTTCGTATCAAACAAAACTTGAACAAGATCAGTTTTTAACCACTTCACTTTTTATCCCTTTATTGGTAATTATACCTTTAGCCTTCTTTGGAGCAATTTTTTATGAAACCATTGCTGAATGGATTTCAAAAGAGAATATTATTATCAAGCCCTATACCTATCTTATTTTTGTCATTGCCATTTTTATGGGATACTTTGAAGTGTTCTATGCATTTAGTAAAGTGCAATTACAATCAATTTTTGGAAATTTTATTAAAGAGATATTTGCCAGAGTTTGTGTCACATTTTTATTAATAGCAATTTATTTTAAATGGATAACTAATGAGCAATTCATTTATGCCATAGTAATTGTTTATGGAGTTAGAATGCTAATTATGCTACTTTATGCTTTTAGTATTTATAAACCACAGTTTGTTTTTAAACTACCAGCAAATATTAAAGAGATTGTATCCTATTCATTCTATATTATTTTGGCAGGATCAGCAAGTGGAATTTTATTAGATATTGATAAATTTATGATTCCACAAGTCCAAAAAATAGCCGAAGTAGCCTATTATTCAGTAGGTATTTATATAGCATCGGTAGTTGCCATTCCGTCAAGAGCAATGCAACAAATTATCAATCCACTTACGGCAAAAGAACTCAATGCTAACAATTTTGACGAGGTAAGTAAATTGTACAAGAAAAGTTCAATAACACTTTTAATTGGTGGTGGCTTATTGTTTTTGTTAATCAATTTAAATGTAAATGATTTGTATGCATTTATTGGTAAACCAGAATATGCAGTAGGAGGGATGATTGTTTTGATGATTTCAATTGCTGAATTATATAAATTAGCCTTAGGGACCAATGGTGCTATTTTAACCAATTCAAATCATTATAAAATATTCTTCTATTTTTCAATAGCTATGGCAATTAGTGTCATTGTTTTAAATAGGTGGCTTATTCAATTGATTGGGATAGATGGAGCTGCATTGGCAACATTGATTGTTGTCTTGGTATTTAGTACCTTTAAAATAATCTATGTACAACAAAAATTGCAACTACAACCTTTTACAAAAAATACGCTGGTAGTGTTATTTGTGATTCTAATCCTGTTTTTCGCCTTTTATTTTATTGAATTTCCATTTCATCCTTTAGTCAATATTGCAATCAAAAGTTTAATAGTTACTATCATTTATATATTGATTGTATTCAAATTAAATATATCAGAAGATGTCACTACTATTTTGAAGAGTTATTTAGCTAAAGTAAAACGCCCATAATAATCTTAGTTAGAACTTTTATCAATAAAAAATCCTGCATCACTTCTGATAACAGGATCTTTAACCTTCTTTTCTTTCCTCTAGCAATCCAAGGATTTTTAAATTCTTTAAAACTAAATTTTAAAAGAATTAATTTTTTCAATGTGCAAATGTATATAATTTTTTAGAATTAATAATTCTTAATAGATTTTTTTTTAAAATTAATTAAAAGATAATTTTATCTTTATATGAAACTAAAGTTACATATCAATTCTACTATTAGGTTTAATTTTGCCTTATCAAATTATATAAAAACAATAAAATGAAGAATATAAGAATATCAGTTTTGACAATTACTTTTACATTATTAGGAATAATGTCTATAAAAGCTCAAGAGAAAAAAGATATAACAGATGCATTTAAACCAACAATTAATATAAATGGAAGAATACAGTATGATTTTGAATTTTTAAAAAGATCTAATGAAGATGACGCTTTAAATGAGAATGAATTTAGAAGGGTGCATTTTTCTGTTGCAGGAAATGTTGCAAAAAAATTAAAGTATAAAATTGAGACTGATTTTGCACATGGAAAATTAGGTTTTAGAGATATGTATTTAAAATACACAGGAGGGAAATTTGGAAATTTTGTTATTGGTAGTTATACAGAACCTACAAGTTTAAACATGGTGACAAGTAGTAAATATATTTCATTTAATGAAAGAGCGATGTTAATAGCTTTACAAAATTTTAGATGGGGTTCAGGTTTTCACTATGAGAATTTTGGATTATTGAAAGGTAGAATAGGTTTTCAAATGGCATTAACAAATAATGGACTTAATGATGAAGGTTTTGTAGATTATTCATTGGAAGATGGGTTCAATTTTATTTCTAGAATTACTGGGACTATAATGAATAATAAAGAAAAACATCAGTTAATACACCTAGGAATAAATTATGATAATAGACCTTATAAAGATTTAAAGTTTAGACCTGAAAATCACTTAGGTGATAAATATCATTATGTTTTTCCTAATGGAGATACTAGGCAAGCATTAGGCTTAGAACTAGGTACTACTTTTGGACCACTATCAATACAAGGAGAGTATAAAACTCAAAAGGTAGATGCTCCAGATATGGATTATCAATTAGATAGTTATTATGTATTTGCAAGTTATTTTATTACAGGAGAATACAGACCTTACAAACATGCTGCTTTTGGAAGAGTTAAACCTAAGAAAGATATTGATAATGGTGGTCTGGGAGCTGTAGAAGTATTGGCTAGATATTCAAATATGGATGTATCTCAAGATGTGATAAATAACAATGTAGGTTTGCCATCTACAATAAATAATATTTCTCTAGGGTTAAATTGGTATCTAAATTCACGTGCTAGACTGATGTATAATTATGTTATTTCGGATGATGGGAATGAAGTTTTAGGAAATCTAAATCAACATTTATTTAGAGTACAGATAGATTTTTAAAATACTATATAACTAATTGTAACTTAAGATTTAAGTTAAAATTTATTAGCCTATAATAGGCTTACAATTAAACAAAAGAATCAATTATGAGTAAATTTTCAATAAAGAACTTGTTTAAAAATCAATGGTCTTATGTATATGCTGGTGTGCTGTTTGCAGTAGCACAAGTAATCTATATGTTGGCTATATGGTTTTATAAATCAGGAGAAGGTAAAGAACCCAACTTAATGCACATTAGTGTAACTACCGATTTAGGTAGAATGTTTAGAGGTTTAGAAGTATTTGTAAATAATATATTCGGAGTCTACTCTGAATTGTATGGTAACTATGGTGTAGATGCAGCAGGGAATATTATACCAGAAGGAGGTGTTTTTACACCAGGAATTGGTTGGCCAATTGTAGGGATGATACTCGGTGGTTGGATAGTGACTAGAATGGAAAACGAAAGCAGAACATGGGTGTATTATTCTAAAAAAGCCTTAATCGTTTCTTTTGTAGGGGGGGCATTTTTTAGTTATGGAACACGTATGGCTGGTGGTTGTACATTAACGCATTTAATGGGTGGAATTCCTTTTATGGGTATCCGTTCTTTTGGTTCGGTAATTTTTATGGCAATGGGTGGTGCGTTAGGTTTTCTTTTTATGGAGAAAATGGGCTTGGCCAATTATTTTAAACATCAAGAAACAAGAGCTTATGTTGAGAATGCTGATGCGGGAGAACAAGCTACTTTAAAGGAAGGATATAATTGGAAGAAAAATCCAGTGTTCTGGATAGCTTTATCATTTACCGTATTGTTTTTAGGATCTGCTTTATATGGTGCATTTACTGGTGTAGAAAGTATGCAGCATTTAAAAAACGGAGAATTGATTGCTTTTGGTAAATCTGTAGAAGATAGAAATATGATGTTTGTAATCTTAACATTGCTTGCAGGAACTGTTGCAGGTATTGCTTTATCAAAAAGTGGATACGGAACAGAATGTGCTTTGGTCGCTTTAGAAACTTCTGGAGATATGACTAAGAAAGATGAGAAGTATGCCAAAATGGGTGTTCCAAAAATTACAAGAACATTAATGCGAAGTAATTCACCAATAATAGGAGTAGTAACTACTTGGGTATTAATGTTGGTATTTATGTTGATTGCTTGGTCCTTTTTTAATGTTTCTCCAGCATTAGGTACAGGTCTAAAAGCAGGTTTAACCGCAGGTAATTTTATTGGTGGTTTATTCCTTGGCTTTGGTGCAGTAACCTTAATTGGTTGTGAAATTAGATCGTATATGAGAATTGGTATGGGGTATTTAAATACCTTGGTTGGTTTTGTAGGTTTTGCTATAGGATACTTACCGTATACTTTATTTTCTCATGCACATAAAGACTTTTTAGATGCTACCGTTTTATTCGGTACGCATAAAGATGGTTCTCCGGGATTGATTTCTACAAAAAGAGAAATCTATTCTTTGATTACTGATGATCCAACCCTACAAAAAGTAATCATGTTTGCTTGGATGTTATTATTAATCGGATTTCTTATGTATTTATTGAAAAAAGGAGCAAACAATATCGGATTAAAACCCGTACAACTTGTACATTTAAATACAGAAGATATTCAAGGAGCAATTGAAGAGGGACAAGAGAATGGAAAGATAGGAGGAGTAGATGCACCGATGCCAGTTCCTGTAGCATCGTATGCCAAAAAATAGTCAAGGTTTTTATAGACTTGACTTATGATGATTATTTTAGTTGAAGTGGATAGATTAATTTCTATCCACTTTTTGTGTGTGAGATACTCTTTAGAGAATCTGCACATAGTACTCTAAAGAGTTAACTGAACCAGACTGTTCGGTAGGCAGGCTAATCTCGTTCTACAGCTAATCTTGTTTATATCTATGCTATCGCATTAGCTTTTAGTTAACAATTTTTACAAAAATTTAAATAGTTATAATCAATTAATTACGATTATTTTGAAAAAATATTTCTTAACTGTGGGGGGAATTTTTAAAACTTAATTGTTTTAATTATGTAACAATAAAAAATTAGATTAGATGGAAAATACATTCAAAATAGGAGAAATTGTAGTTTGTGTAGATGCAAGTAGAAGATGGTACAAACTTGGAGGATTAAAACAGAACGAAATGTATACAGTAATAGGACATAATTCTTATGATGATGGTCTAATTTTAGAAGAAGTTAAGAGTCCTTGTAGTGGGCAACAAGCATATAAAGCAGATAGATTTAGAAAAGTAGATTATGATTTTGCTGAAAATATAATAGAACAAATGTTAATACCAATAGCAGCTTAATTTAAGCTAGAGGAATAGATAATTTAAATGCTAAAAGCCTAAACTAATTATATTAGTTTAGGCTTTTAGCATTTAAATAAGAAAGGTGAAATAGTTAATTAACAACCTTCTTCACCACTATCTTTAGCATTAATATTGTTTCCTTTTAGGGGCATTCCGTTAGATTTCCAGTCCTTAATACCTTTGTCTAAATTATAAACTGTAAAGCCCATTTTTTCTAACACTTTCATAGCTCTACCGCTTCTTCCACCAGAACGACAGTAGATCAATACAGGTGTTTTCTTATCTAGTTTTTCAAATTCTGTTTTAAAATTGTCATTTTTATAATCAATCATAACAGCACCAGGAATATGGAACTCTTCATATTCTTTTGATGTTCTTACATCAATTAATTTTCCAACCTGTCCTAAAATAGCATTGTTGAAATTGTCAACATCTAAATGACGAATATCTCCTTTTACTTCTAGGGTTTTCAAAGGCTTGTTGGCTGCCTTCCATGATTTGATACCCTGATCTAAATTATAAACCTCTGTAAATCCTAAGGCACTCATAGCATACATGGCTCTTGTTGCTCTATTTCCAGATCTACAATAGATGGCAACGGGTTTCTCATTGCTAATTGTCATTAATGCATTCTTAGCAAAATGTCTGTCTTTCCAATCGACATTAATAGCACCTTCAATATGACCTTCTGCAAATTCTTTTGCAGTTCTAACATCAACCAACGTAACTTTTTCGTCTTTAATTAATTTTTCAAACATGTCAACATCAGCTTGATGGCCTTTACCAGTAGTAGTCTCAGCTTTAGGAGCTTCAGTTTTTAATTGCTCTTGTAATTTTTTATTTGCGGAATTATCTTCTGTAATGACGGACATTTTATCAGCATTCCATCCTTTATAGCCAGAAGTTAAATCATACACATCATTAAAACCTAATGCTTGCATAATAAATGCAGCTTTACCACTTCTATTCCCAGAACGACAGTAAATCAATACTGGTTTATCTTTTGCAATAGCAGAAATATACGAAGGAAATGTTCTTTTCTTAAAATTAATATTTACAGCACCTTCTATATGTCCTTTTGCAAATTCTTCTGGAGTTCTTACATCTACAAGAGTTCCTATTTCACCATCAATTGCTTTTTTAAATTCAGCTACAGATGCTTTGTGAATTGTTCCTAAATTTTCAGGACTAACCGCCTTAACGATTTCTATTATAGGTGGATTGCTAGCGAGTGCTCTAGTTCTAATTTCATCAGCGTTTTTACATGAGTTTGTTGAAAATATAACGAGTATAAGAACCAAACTAAGATTAATTATTTTTTTCATTTGTTTAAAATTAATTTATATTTTGAGAAACAAAAATAATACTTTTGTTTAGTTTTTGTGTAAGCAAGGTTACATAAGAGATGTTTTTATCTTTATATTCTAAGAGAATTTAATTTTAAGTAACATTTATTGCATTAATAATGGATAAAAATGTCTTTTTTTGTATTGTACAATAAAAAATATAAGAAAATATGGATTATATATTTCCGCTAATTGTAGGATTTGGATTTGCTTTTATTGGCTTAATAGCACCTTCAATGTTAAATATGACAGCTGCTAAAACAAGCTTAGATAAAGGAAGGAAAGCTGGAGTGTTATTTGCTGCAGGGGCAGCTTCAATGGTGATTGTTCAAGCATCTATTGGTGCTTATTTGGCATATATTTTTACAGCAGATCAATTTGCTGAATATGAAAAAATATTGGGTATAGCTGCGTTTTTTGTGTTATTAGGATTGTCAGTATTTTTTTTTATGCAAGCACGCAAAAAGTTTAAAGCTGAAGGGAAAGATAAAAAAGGAAGTACATATGTTGTTGGCTTAGGTATGTCTTCATTAAATATGCTAGCTGTTCCTTTTTATTTTGGAATTGCTGAAAGTTTTCAAAGTAATGTTAATTTTTCTTTAGAAGAACCATTTAGATATTTATATGTAATAGGTGCTGTATTAGGTGCTTTTTCATTGTTTTCGATATATGCTAATTTTGCAAATATTATTACAAAAAGAGCATCATTCATTGCCAAGAATATTAATTATGTACTAGCAGGTTTGTTTGTTGTTTTAGCCATTGTTTCGTTAATTAAAGCTTTATTTTAAATACTATTAATTGTTTTGTTTATCTGAAGTGCAGTAAAAGTGTTGAGGTCTTAATAAGTTCATAATGTGTTTGTAGTTAACCGAAGCAATTTGCGTTTTAGTGTAAATTAATTATTATCTTTGCGACTAAGCCTTAAAATTATAATAATATCCCCATGATTGAAGCTATTATATACAACTTAAATAGAGGCGTTAAATTATTAAACTCTATTACTGATACTCAGTACAGCGATACTTCTATAAAGCCGTATCACTCTAGTATTGGCGGTCATATGCGTCATATTTTAGATGTTTTTGATTGTATTTTTGAAGGCTTAGATTCTAAACAAGTTGATTTAACTGCAAGAAAACGAAATGAATTGGCAGAACAAAAAACAGCTTTTGGTTTGGTATATTTTCAAGAAACAATAAAAAAGTTAGAGTCTTTAAAAAATATAGATTTAAACCAAGTTGTCGAGGTTTCTGATGATTTAGGTTTAGGAACAGTTGTTGCTAATTATACATTATCCTCTGCATTAATACAAGCACATAGTCATGCCATTCATCACTTTGCAAGTATTGGATATATTATTTACCAGTTAGGTATTGAGATGCCTGATGAAGATTTTGGTTACAACCCTACAACACCTAAAGGAGCGTTAGAAGCTTAAATTATAAGTTTGCCGATGCAGAGCTTATAATTTGAACATCACCCTTTCTGAGGACAGAACCATTCCCAACATTCATAGAGTCAATACGAAAAGACTGATAGTAGTTTGATCCAGTTGTACCTCTAAACCTCAAGTAAATATGATTGTCACTTCCAACATATTGTGTGATATTAAATTCTGGATCACCACTATTCGTATTCGATGTACTAAGTAGAGCACTTCCATCTTTATAGCAATAACCAACCCAAGTAATGTCAATTACTTTGCTTGCTCCATAGCGATAGCCTGTTGCTTTGATATGATACATGTCATTATGGGTATCAATTTTATAGGGTAACTTGATATGTATATAATTATTGTCATTTGTATTTGTAAAGAATGTAGCAATACCATGAGACACAATACAACTACCATTATTAGGGCTGTTTCCAAACATAGATTGGTTTTCACCTTCAACCAATACATTGTTTTCAACTACGTTTGAAGAATTTTGCCATGTGGCTAATCCATTAGCATCAGAGGTTAAAATTTTTCCAGCCCCAGGAGTACCCCCCGTAATTTTTACTTGACCAGCTACTTCTAGTTTAGTACTTGGATTTGCTGTGCCAATTCCAATATTTCCATTGTTTTGTACCGTAAATTGTGCATTTGATATTTGAGCAACACTCTCATTACCAGTTTTATTGGCCACGGCTATGATAAATTTTCCATCATGGTCTGTATATGGGTTACCAAAAAACCAATCTTTAGTTTGTCCAAATGAAAAAATTCCAGCACCTCTATAGTCATTATGAGAATATAAATGTATTCCAGAAGCCACATAATTTAAACCTCCGTCAGCTCTAGAGTTTATTCTCCCATTTACATCTAGTTTTGCACTTGGTGATGTAGTGCCAATACCCACATTGCCTAAGTTTGTAATAACAAACATATTTCCGCTTCTATCTCCTCTATCATTTACTTCAAATAAATTTTCTGCCTGATTGACAACGCCAGATATTGCTAAAGGCACTGTTGATCTGGTCAAAGGACCTATATTCATTCTAGCACCTAAATTACCTATGCCACCAACACGTGTTTGACCACCTTGAGAGTTTAATTCTACAATTCCAGCTCCAGAAGTTCCAACAGTTAACCAGTCTGACCCACCGTTAGATTGTACAATTAAAGATCCATTTTCTGTTCCACCTCCAATGGTTAATTTAGCATCGGGAGAGGTAGTTCCAATACCCACATTTCCACTTACTGCAGAATATTGATTGTTTCCAGATATTGTCCAATTTTCATTAGTTCCAGATGCAATTACCCATGTGGTTCCATCATAAACATATGTTTTATGGGTGTCTGTATTAAAAACTAAAGCTCCTACTTCAGGAGAAATAGCATTAATTTCTGCAGTAGTACCTGAATTTAAAATGAGAACTCCATTTGGATCGAGTTGAGCATAGTTAAATTGAAAAATTAGTATAGTGATGGTTAAGATTAAATTTTTCATGATTTGTTTAGTTTGAAGAATTCTATTTTTAGTAGTTGATATACACCCAACCTTTATAAACTTTATTTTCTTGAGTGATTTTATCTTTTATTTTAAGAATGAAATAATAGGTGCCTACGGGTAATAGGCCACCTTTTTTATAAGTATTTCCATTTTCAGAAACTCCTCCCCAAGTATTGTCGTAATTTTCTTTTATATAAACATTATTTCCCCATCGGTCAAAAATTTCGATATCATTATCTTGGCTTAAATCCAATCCTGCAATTTCAAAATGGTCATTCATACCATCTCCATTAGGAGAAAAACCCGTATTGATAGTAAATTCATTTCCACTTGGCTCTGTTGCAATAGTTAATGCGACATAATTGTCTGGAATAAAAGATAAAGAAGTAATTGTACCATCGTCTAGATCTCCATAGACTTCATTTTTACCTAAGCTTTCCCATCTTAGTGTTGTCTCATTCCAACCAACTACATGAAGCAATTCAATGTCATCCGTTAAGTTATCGATATCACTATCTGCATCCCACGTAAGTGTAACTTCAACTTCCTGATCTCCATTTAAATCCCAAAATTCTTTATCATTCACTTTAGATAGGATAGGAGTGAAGCTATTCGTATCAAAGGTAGATGCAAAGGTTGTTGGGCTATTAGGATCTTCAAAAAAGTAAGCACTTTTAAACGTTGTTATTGTATTGGGTTTAGAGATTGATAAAGGTCTTAATTTATCTGCATCACCTATAGGGAATGTAAATTCTACATTACCAAACAATCCGGCATAACCGTCTACATGTTCAGAATCACTATCGCCAGCATAAGTAGCTTGTAAAAAATCTAATGTAACGCCAATATCATTTCTAGGTGTAAAAACCTTGCCTGTAATAAAGTCAAGATTATTATAAACACCTATTGAAGTTTGTAAATTTAAACCATCTGTAATGTCAATTTCCATGTCTAGAAATTCCGCTATAGATGTGCCAGATACATTTAACTGTGTATCGCCATAAAAACCTGCCAAACCTAAGTTATGGTCAAATGTACCATCATTAATTAGATGGGTATGAAAGCCTATTTTACCTTCATCATGTATTTGGATTTCTCCAAAATTATGAAAAGCTGTTTGTGCTGTCGTTATATGAATTGCACAAATAACGACAGCAATACTTAAGCTTATATTTTTTAGCATGATTCTATTCATTTTAAAAGTCTAAAACAGAGAACATAAATTCTGAGTTATAATCATCTCTATCACCAGCACCATCATCATTATCACCAATATTAACACTGAAGCCAGCTGTAGTTTGGTTATAATATGTGATTCCTGGATCATCATTACCTGCACCATTTCTATCTGGTTGTGATAATTGAATGATATAATTTGCATCTGGCATAGCCGTTGTAAATGTAATTCGGTAGTCACCAGTACTTGTTCTTGTTACTGTTGCACCTTTAATTTTTGCAGCTGTACCATTAGCTCTTACTTTCCCCATTGCTTTTATCGGGCTAAAAGTAGTAGGGTCTGCCCAAGAAGCAGTACCATTCGCATCACTTACCATGACTTTTCCTGTACCTTGTGTGCCATCTACCACACGAATTTTACCTTGTACATGTAGCCTTTGACTAGGGTTTGTGTTTCCTGTACCAATACCTACATTACCCGTGGCTCCATCAATACGCATACGTGTATTGCTATTAGATTTGAATAACATATCATTTCTTACAGCAGCAACTGCATGACTTGCTCCGTAGAGTTGAATGTTTGCTCCTGTAGTATTACTATAACCTCCAGAAATATTTTTAGATGAAGTGTTATTTTGAGCAAATAAATTATTACTTCTAATATTTCCGTTTACATGGAGTTTTTGACTAGGGTTTGTAAGCCCGATACCTACATTACCACTGGTACGATAGACATTACTTCCTGTTCGAGTCCAATAATTACTAAGACTTGCAAGGTTTACACTTTTTACATTACCTCTTTGTAAATTTAGAGTTAATAAATTTCCAATTAAAGTAAAAGCTGCAATTTGTTGGTTGTCTGTATTTGCAAAACCTGATAAATTAACACTATTTCCATTTTCAATACTTAAAGCATTACCTATTAATGTTAATTTTTGATCATCTGTTGCTGGGTCACCTGCTGGGCCTTGTGGGCCAACTGGACCTTGAATTCCTTGGTCACCAGTAGCACCTTTGTCTCCATCAGCACCTTGATCACCAGTTACTCCTTTATCACCGTCAGGCCCTTGAATACCAGCAATACCTTGATCACCAGTTGCTCCTTTGTCACCATCAGCACCTTTATCACCAGTTACACCTTTATCCCCGTCAGGTCCTTGAATACCAGCAATACCTTGATCACCAGTTGCTCCTTTATCCCCATCAGGTCCTTGAATACCAGCAATACC
>VAPK010123031.1_pt1 | contig 15725 bp, 13 predicted proteins | sample 3395031 | NCBI WGS metagenome assembly VAPK01 (sample SAMN08290443, study PRJNA428436) | hydrothermal vent metagenome | isolation source: Deep-sea hydrothermal vent chimney 1 | place: Pacific Ocean: Juan De Fuca Ridge
CCCCGTCTCGCTCGAAGGATTCTTTACGAAATGCATGCAAAAAGGGAAGAAAGTTTTTCTCGGTTAAACAAATAATGACCTTTTCGGGTGACGTATCCATGCGTGCATCCCAATAAGAGGTAATGGCCCGAAAAAATGCCCGTGCGGATATTTCAATCGGTACACCAAAGATACCTGAGCTAATAGCAGGAAAAGCAACCGACTTCCAATCGTGCATATCGCATAATTGTAAACTTCGGGAAACAGCAAGCTGAATTTTTCTTTGCTCATCACCTTCGCCCATCTTTGGACCAACGGCATGAATAACAGCATCATATGAGAGATGACCCGCAGAGGTAAATGCCACCATGCCACTTTCCAGCACACCGTGTTCTTTGATAAAGCGATCGCTTTCTTCCTGAATGACATTCCCCCCCTGCTGCACAATTTGACCTGCCACACCGCCACCATGAGATAAAGCGCCATTCGCAGGATTCACAATGACATCAACCGGTGCAGAAAGAAGGTCCGCAACTTTGAGTATTAACTCACGATCAGCAAACAAAAACTGCATGGTCTGTTTATTCTTCTCAGTCATGATCTGATCATATCCACATGGTTAAAATTTAATGGTATCTCATATGCACATGGTTGAAAGAAATTTTTTAATCTAATTAAATTCATTCTAATATCTAACTCATTGAAATATATAAGCATCATATTCCAAAATGACCCGATCAGGTCATATAAATCCCTTACACCTGAGCGGTATAATTTAGCTATATCATTTGAGAATTGTGGGGTTTCTTATGTTTAAACATATTTCAGTTTTAATAGCCCTTTTTACAGTTTCAGTTTCTGTGCATGCCACACTAATTGATTTTACCGATCAAAGTTGGAAAGATGCCCTTGACGGCAATAATTTAACTTCTGTTACTGTTGATAATGTCACACTTAGTTCAACTGGCGGTTATCTCACTTTTAACAGCGGTTCTTCAGAAAGAGCGGGGTGCCAAGCAGGCCAACCCGACAACGAGCTAATGTGTTTGGGCGATGGTATTGGTGTAGGTAGCAGTAACCCGGATGAAATCAACCAAGGTGGTGCGCAAACTATAACTGTTAGCTTTAATGAAGCAGTGGATGTTTCTGACATATTGCTTCTTGACCTTTTCTCTACTGAACAAACTGGTGAAAGAGCAATTATTAATGGCAATCAATATTTCGGAGATAATTTATTAGCTGGCGGATTTTATGCGACAGGTTTTACAGGTCAAAATATTTTTTCGCTTGTATTCTCGGGTAACCTGGATTCATTCAGCGACTACGCTTTAGCTGGTATTAATATTTCACCCGTACCATTACCGGGCGCAGCTATACTATTTGGTTCAGCACTTCTTGGCTTTTTTGGATTTAAACGTCGTCGCACTAGCTAGATATTAATATTTGTTCTCTACTCATTAAAAAGCCCGCTTATGCGGGCCTTTTATTTGCAGACTTTTAAATTATTTAGATTTAAATAAATTTTTAATTTTACGTTTTATAGTTTTGCGATATTTTTTGTAACCCAGTCCAATGCTAGTCAAAAAAAGTTTCAATTTATCCATAAATGTAATATTAAAAAGCCCATTTTTCACATATACCGTATCACTACTATCCATATACCAGACGATATATTCATTTTCTAATATCCATTGATTAATTTCATCGATATAAGGGTTTGTATACATTGCTCCGTGTGTTTCGATAGATAATACAAGTGGACGACTTATCATATGTTTAATGACAAACCACTCTCCACCTTCAATATCGATACTTAACAAATCAATACTTCCATCATCGATCTCATCAAATGTTACCGCATCAACGGTAAAAGTGTCTTTTTCATCAACCTTATATTCATCATTAACAATTGCAGGTGATGAATCCAATACTTTTAAATATGTAGAAGCCTTCCGTTGAACCAGTTCAACACTACCTGATTTATCAAAAACGGCTACAGGATATATTTTTACATTTTCCATATCAGAAAAATATTCTTTCGTTGCTTCTACCGAACTGGGGTCGGGTTCTACAAATGTAGATTTGATCCCTTCTTTAGCAAAAGCTCCAATGTTCGAGGTTTGTGGTAAATACACTCCAACTTCTGCCACATGTTTGAGCTGTACATTTTTTTTCTTCAATTTGTAGCAAAGTACGTCTTCTCTTTTTGTCATGTTCTATTCCTAATTGTTACTAGCGATTTTTCAGATAATTAGTAACATCTAACATTGCTTGATATTCCTCAATGCAAATACCGACTTTGTTAAAATCCATTGCATCCGGATAAACGCAGGCACTTTCTGCTTTGTGCTTTGCTTCTCATGACCAGTAAATTGCCCGAGTCCTTCCGCATCAACGGCTAGATTAATTTTATCTGCAACTGTTTGTTGATTAATATTTTTCATATATTCATTTCAATCAAACGGCGAGTCATATGTAGACGAACTTCCGGCTCTTCAGTCAGCGCATGAAACAAATGATGTGGACCTGTAGCCGTTTCAATATGTTGTTCTAAATCGTCACGAATTTCACTATAGAGCTTAAGGATAACACGATCCAGCCTGTTTAAAGCATGAGAAAGTGGATCCTTACGTTGTCGGGCCATAATGGTATCCATACCATCTCTATAATGATCCCCCAGACAAATATGTACCGCATTAAACAAAGTCACCCAGCCGTTAAACCACACCATCATATCAATATCAAAAGATTCACCTGCTGGCGGGCCCTGAGTAATCACTTGCTGTAACAGGTCTTTTTCCTTAATTGTTTCCCATTCATCCAGCAAAGCCGCTCTTCCATAACCATCAATAGTTGAACTTGTTAGTAAGACAGGTGCATTTGTATGTTTATCCAGAACAAAGGTTACATCCTTTAATACTTTTTCTTTTTGTTGAGAAACTGCAGGATTCACTTTCAAACGTGGAGAAGGCTTCATGTCAACTATTTGTATCTGAAAACCCCGTTTAGTCAATTCTGCTGCTAACCTGGCAAATACACCTTTATTCAAAACATCATGTGAAAAATTAAGATTAGTTTGTTTGTGCAATAATGCTAATTGAATTTGACTGGCATACTTAGGATAACGTTCTACTATGTTTGCAATTTTAGTAACGGGAATACGTTCGGCCAGTAAACCTTTTTTATCAACATATACCTCTTGATGAAACTCATCAAAACTAATTTGCAGTAACACCATAGCCTTTGGCCATTTCTTTGGTCGTTGCTTAATAGCCTCTGCCATTTTAGCCATTACTTCATTCGTTTCTTTAGGCGTAGTTGCAAAATCACCATTCAATAAAAGAGCAAAGTTTTTAATATGTGACATTGTTCTAATAGCAAGGTAGAAATAATCAAGCTGCTTAGTTAGATCACCGCCCGTAAATAAAACGCTGTCAGTGTGTTGATCAACCAATTCGAAAACTTTTTCCGGATTCTCATTTTTTCCATGTGGCGGTCGCCATGTAAACATACAGTGCCTGCAAGTTTGTGGACAACCCATTGCAGGGATAATACCTAGCTTACTGTACCGTGGCAGCTCACCATTAAAATTAGTATCAGGTAAAGCATCCACTAAAGCCAAACGCTCTAAATCTTCTGCGCCTAACATTCCCGCGTAACGATCACGTTCTTCACGTGATACTTGTTTAAACTGCACCATATAATTTTCAGTAAATAATCCAAAGGATTGCCATATTGAAAATATATCCTGCACAAGTTGTTTTACATTATTATCACGACAACTTAATAAACTTAATAATTCTTCACGTTGTTTCAATTCATCATTAGAAGACTTCCAATGTTGAATATAACCTTCAATAAATTGTTCTGCTGTATCACTCAGCAATAAGTCCATTAAAAAGCCAAATTTTGCACCACGAAAAGTCTCAAGAACCTGCGGCATGTAATTAGCGTGCACGTTATGGCGCAACCAAAACCATGCGTACAGATAGCTCATCGGAAAACCAAGTTCAATAGCATCTTCACGATTGCCTAACATTTCAAACATTGCGCGACCACTGGTCAAGCGGTTGATTTCATTCTTGAATCGCAGCCGCATACTCGTTAAATAAATTGGCAATAAAGCATCTTGATTAGCAACGGTCGCTAAGCGGCCACCACCACTAACAACGGCAACACCGTGCTCGCCGTTACGTTCCATTTTGTCTATATTTGTTAACATTTGAAATTGATTTATTATCCAGAAGTCCCCTGACCTGTCTCATTATACTCTTGTTCAATAATAATAGATCACTTCGCATTTAAAACCACATGAGTTACAAGAATTCAGAGTCATTAATTACCTGCAGTCCTATAGACTTTCATCTACAATCAAATCTAATATTGCGAATTAAATATTATATTACTGAAGTCCCTAATAAATTAAGGAGATAAAATGACAGCATATACTTGTGAAGTGTGTGGTATGAGTATTGGTACCATGACATGTGGAAAATGCACTAAAGAACTCGTTCATAGCACAATAACAACAGATAGCTGTGAAACAGTGCATGTATCAGAATGTCCGGATGGACATGGTAAAGTTAAATCCCCCATGTGCTGTGGTCAGGACATGGCAGCAAAATAATTATTGAATTAAGATTGTCATTGCGAGAAAGAAGTATTCTTTCTCGCAATATCTTCTCAATATTTTAAGGTTAATGCTTTACACAAAAATTGCATATAAAGATCGGCCTCCGCAAAGCATTTTATAACATGTTGTTTGAAGTTTTTTGATAAAACAGTTTTATCATCAACATGAGAGATAGCAATAAAATCTTTGCGCCTAAGATCTTCAATCAAAGGATGCTCTTTATTATATCCGCGTGGTGCAGTTTTTAATGACTCTCCACTTAGAACAAAATTCTTTTTAAACTTGTTATCATTAACTGCATCTAACCAATGCTGGTCACATTCGATAATCGCATCACGTATTTTACCGAGCGCCGTAGAATCTGGACGCCATATACCTACGCCAATAAAACAATCTCCAGGCTCAACATGTAGATAAAACCCTGGAGCATGTACATCTTTTCCCATCTCATGCCGAAATTGAATACCAATGTTTGTTTTATATGGTGACTTGTCTCGACTATAACGAACATCACGATGAACACGCATAAGCGATCCACCTACCTTTTTTGCTATTGCTAAAAAATGTGGTGAAATATGTGCAAGATCATTTTCCATATCATCAATGAAATTTAATGCTGGAGTACGGATTAGTGACTCATAGTCTGACTTGTTTTCATGAAACCAGTCACGATTATTATTTTTTTCAATCTGCTCTAAAAATGACATTCCTTGTGCAGTAAAATATGGATTCGGCATTATGGTATCCCTGATAATGAATAATATAAGGTAACATATAGGTAGTACCTTAGTTTACTTATACGCGCACTAATAATTGTTATTTATCTGTTCGTTATTCACTTTATTACGATATTAAATAACAAGTTACAATAAGCAACAATATCCCTAATCAACTAATTTACTCTGATATAAATTTATATTTCATTTGCACAGTGCATCAAACTTTATTACTACTGACTTATTATCATTAAAGCTATTCATCTTTAATAAAACAAGTGTAATTCTATATGCTGAAAGGTGACTATTTTAGGTAAAGGAAAATGTACAACCTGCCATAGCGGTTCTATGTTTACCGATAAAAGTTTTCACAATATCCCGGTTCAACCACGTATCCCCGAAAAATACGATTGGGGTCGTTATACCGGTGCACAACCAGTTGTTAAGAGTCCCTTAAATTGTCGTAGTGAATACAATAACTCTCCCCTGAATAATAGTGTTAAACAATATGATGAGCTTAAATACACTGTAATGAACAGGCATGAAATATTTGCTGTAATGAAAACCCCAAGCCTGCGTAACGTAAGTCGCACTGCACCATATATGCATGCAGGACAATACAAAACGCCAAGAGATGTTTTGAAACACTATATTGACCCACCTAAGCTGACAAACCGGCAAAGCGCTTTATTCCTTGGTATAAATCTCAATGAAGAGGAACTCGATCAGCTTGAAGCTTTTTTACGAGCACTGGATAGTTTGATTTCAGCAGACAGTACTTTACTTGTAAAACCAAATACTTTTAACCTCAATTACAAAACACACCTGTTACCTCATAAACCTGGTTTCAAATAGAAATTATTAATCACAAAATACAGATGTTGATAGTTTATTGTTTGCTTTTTAGTGGACAAAAAGTTAGATTTAGGTACCCCCAGTTTTTACAAGGAATATTACTAATGGACACAGTAAATTATTCATACCATTTCGAGTTCAATGATGGACGAGAAGAAGAATTTCTTCTAAAGCTCGATACCAAATCACTAACACCTGTTCAAAACAAATCAATCAAACCACCAGGATGGGCCAGACTGGAATTTAACCAATGTATTGGCTGCCCCTTGTCATTGGAAAACCTGTATTGCCCGTTAGCAACACAACTCGCGCCACTGGTTGAGACATTAACCGATGTTACTTCAATAGAAGAAATTAAAGTGACTGTCACTCAGGATGAACGTGTTATATCCAGAGATACCACCGCTCAGGAAGGCATCAGCTCTATGATGGGTATTATAACAGCTACCAGTGGCTGCCCATTAACTGATTTTTTTAAACCCATGGCACGTTTTCATCTGCCTTTTGCCAATATGGAAGAAACATTTTATCGTGCAACCTCCATGTACATGCTGGGACAATATTACCGCTGGAAAAGTGATATGTCTGCTGATATGGATATGAAAGGCTTAAGTCAGTTTTATGCCAATGTTGCCAAAGTTAATAAATATATGGCTGAACGCTTACGTGCAAACAAACATGAAGACAGTGTTGTTAATGCCCTGGTATTACTGGATATGTTCGTACAAAGCGTACCGGATTGTATTGATACATTTCTTGATGAACTTAACCCGTTATTTGAGCCATTTCTGCGCGATCAACATATCATGTAAACTGATTTTTTATATATGAGGCTGATGTTTACCTTTAGGTAAGAACATATCAGATTTATCGCTCCAGGAAATAATATCATTTGTAAAGTAGTCAAACGAACGACCCCCACTATCTATGTCACCAGTCGTGTCTTTTAAATCAAGAATATAAAATTCACGAAGCACACTACGGCGTCGGTAACCTGATTCTTTCCTGCTTACAATCTGGTCACGCCATGTACCAAAATTAATATAAGTACTGGGCTTTTCTCTTTTAAAATTTAACTCTTCCTGCAAGGGCTGGTGAGTATGTCCCTCACCGTGAATCTGAAAACCATAATGTTGATAAGCGGGTAAAAAAGCAGGAAACCTTGCCATTTCTTTAAAGCTAAGACCTGATTTGCGAAATGGGTTCAAGCGCACAACACTACCCATAAATTGCATTAACCAGGCAATGGCCTTGATTTCCAGACCAATATTAAATAACTTAAGTAACTTAAGAATAATTTTGCTAAGCCATAAACCAATTCGTCTCAACCATGGTGAGGATTCATAAGTAAAATCCCAACTCAACCAGTCAATCACACTGTTATATAAAGTACCTTCAATTATATCAATAACTTTATGATCATATTTTTTAATACGCATTGATTTTGTTTCGTCAAGTAATCTTGTGAGTGCTTTATAAGTTGGACGATATAAATCAAGCTCATCCAGAATAGTCATGAGGCGATCATCATGGTAACCATGGTCTTTTAGAGATTTTTTTGTCTTGAATATAAAAGTAGACAACACTCCAGCAGCAACTGTATCACCAAAACAGGGTTGCAGAAAAGGTGAGAATTTTAGTTTTTGCCATACTTCATTCTGCCAGCCATCCCCGGCAGACCAGGAAGGTAGCCCGCATGAAGATTTTATTCTTCGACTATTATCTTCATCACGCCATTGTCCATGAGTTGTAAAAAATCGGAAGCCACGATCAGCAAAATAAAAAGGGAAATAAGGTGCTGTTTTAACATCGGTAAACATATTTTCATCACCATACATACGACCAATCGCGCGTCGCTCTTCATCTGTTATATTTTCTAATTTTTGTCCCAGCCCCACTTCATAAAAATAACTTAACGCTTTTTGATCACACAGTAATTCCTTATCATGATTACCAAGTAATATAATTATTTTTACTTTGTCGACACGGGTATCATCTCTCAGTTTTTGCGGTAGATCCCTCAACCATTTAAAAAAAACCTTATGTTTAACATCAACAATCTCCCGAATGATTTCATTCACAATACGGGAAAAATCTTCAGTATATTCACGCTGCCAGGGGTAAATTCCATTCTCAGCCCACTTAGCAGTACGAATCATATCGACTACATCTCCATCCAGTACAAAAGTCATATCCTGAATATCATATCTTCGACAACGCTCAGACAAACAAGCATAAAAAGCATCCCAAATTTCTTTACCTAAATTCTGCAGGCCCACGCTACCATCAGTAAGATGAATATCACTTAAGCTCACACAAAGTCGATTGGGTCGATCTGAACCTGCTGTTTCATCAACCAGCTCAAGTTTTTTTTGTTCTGCATTCCTGTTCATAATCAGGCCATCCATGATTTTATTAGTATGATGTTATTAATAACGGTATTTCGATATTAATTCAAGAAAATGATATAATTACATTAACACAGCAAGCTTTAACTCAGGTTAGATTACAAATCTTACAATCTAAATGAGTGAAAATGAAATCTAACAAAACACTGAAAATATAATGAATATAAATACGATAAAAACTGATGTCTACGAAGGACAAAAACCAGGAACATCCGGCTTACGTAAAAAAGTCACAGCTTTTCAACAGGTTCATTATCTGGAGAATTTTGTACAATCTATTTTCCATATCGCGACAGAACTCAGGAATAATTTATTAATTCTTGGTGGTGATGGCCGCTACTACAATACCCGGGCTATTCAGACTATTTTAAAAATGGCCGCAGCAAATGGTGTTAAACACATCATGGTCGGACAGAATGGTTGGCTCTCTACCCCCGCTGTTTCATGCTTGATACGTAAATATAAAGCAGCAGGTGGTATTATCCTCTCTGCCAGCCATAACCCCGGTGGTCCTGATGGTGACTTTGGTATCAAGTTCAATATTTCAAATGGTGGTCCTGCACCAACCTCATTTACCGATGCAACTTACGAATATAGTAAAAATATAAGCGAATATTTTATATCACAAGAAGAAGATATTCCTTTAGATAAACAACACACCTGTTATATGGGTGATATGAAAATTGAGGTGATTAACTCAGTTAGTGACTATACAGATCTAATGACGCAGTTATTTGATTTTAAACAAATACAATCCCTTTTTACCTCAGAAAAATTTAGCATGTGTTTTGATGCTATGCATGCAATCACTGGTCCCTATGCAAAAGAAATACTTGAGAAACAACTATCAGCCGCAGCCGGTACTGTAATCAATGGCGTCCCGCAGGAAGACTTTGGCGGTGGACATCCGGATCCTAACCTGGCTCATGCTAAAGAACTTGTAGCGCAATTAAATAAAAACACTAACGCCCCTGAATTTGGTGCCGCATCAGATGGCGACGGTGATCGCAATATGATCCTGGGGCAAAACTTTTTTGTAAATCCTAGCGATAGTCTTGCCATAATGACAGCGAATGCTCACCTTCTACCGGGATACTCACAAGGTATACGTGGTGTCGCTCGATCATTGCCCACCAGTAGAGCGGTTGATAAAGTCGCTGAAGCACAAGGTATAGAATGTTATGAAACGCCAACGGGCTGGAAGTATTTTGGTAACCTGTTAGATGACAAGCGTATTACTCTTTGTGGTGAAGAAAGCTTTGGCTCCGGCTCAGACCACATCAGAGAAAAAGATGGTTTATGGGCGGTTTTATTCTGGTTAAATCTGATCGCTGTTAAACAACAATCAGTTGAAGAAATTACCCGTTCACACTGGAAAAAATATGGCCGACATTACTACACGCGCCATGATTACGAAGCTATCGATACTCCCGTTGCTGAGGCATTAGTAAAAAATTTAAGAAGCATTGCGGCATCATTAGCCGGCAAAGAATATGGCAGTTACAAAATAAAACTGTGTGATGACTTTAGTTATACTGATCCAGTTGACAACAGCATTACTCAAAACCAGGGTATCAGAATTCTATTTGATGATGAGTCACGAATTGTTTTCAGATTATCCGGTACAGGTACAGAAGGTGCAACACTTCGCGTTTACATTGAAAGATATGTAAACGACTCAACATTACATGACATGCCAACACAAACAGCTCTTGCTGAATTAATTAATATTGCCGATAGCATTGCCGAGGTTAAATCTCGTTGCCAACGCACAACTGCTGATGTCATAACCTGATTTTGTGGGGCCCCTCAGACTTCACCCACCACAAGCACTACCAAGCAATGCAAGCATCAATAGTATGAACAGATAGTTAAAAAATCTACTATGACAAAATACTCTAATTTTTTTTATTCCCTCAAAATTATGCAATCACATCGAATCAACTAAGTGTTAGCACCTTTGCTTGTTTGATTAAAAAGCAATCCACGTACTTGCAACTTCAATATGGACATTTTTTATCGACTAAACCATGCAATACATCTTTATAATAATTGCAATGAAAATACAAATGGGTTAATTCGACAGTTTTTTCCTAAAGGAACAAACTTTAACCATGTTTCTCAAAAAGAAGTTAATAATGTTATTTTTTTATTGAATAATAGACCAAGAAAAACGAGAAATAATAAATCACCCAATGAGATTTTTAATAATCAATTTATACCGTTACTAAATATTTAAGATTATTGCACTTGGGGGTTGAATTTGGGGTTCCAGGACAAAAAACCGGGCAGTTGCACTGCCCGGTTTGTGGCGATATGCCTCGTTTGAAGCTAGATTTAGAACACGACCTCAAACTGCACGGTGGTCAGATTGTCCGCGGTGACCCCTGTTGGTGTGCTATAGGTATCTCGGTATTCGATGAAGCCCTTCACATTTTCATCAAAGTAGTAGCTGAGGCTGACCGTGGCCATGGAGTACTGGTCCTTTCCGTCATTAGTCTCATAGCTTTCCAAGCGCAATAAGGGCACCAAGCTGGGGCGACCATTTGCCATAAACCGGTAAAAGCCCTGCACGTAATAGCTGTTGTTGGAAACTTCGCCGCCTGCATCCGTGTCATCATTGGCTTGCATGTAGACACCGGTAAAGCGGAAATTCCCGACATCGAACTGGCCATCCAGGGCAATACGACTGAAATTCCGTGCCTGGCTGGCGGTGGTGCAATCCGATACCTTACAGCTTCCATTCAGGGCTAGAGCTCCCACCATCATACCGGGGGTAATATCATAGGCGAGGCGGCCGAAATAGACGTTGGAATCACTGCCCACCATGTCACCGGTCAGGCCACCGACTCCGGCATTGTAGAACAGTTTGTCGGTTGGGCGACCATACACAGAGAACTGCTGACGTGAATGGCGTAGCTTGTCGCTATTGTCGGTGTTTCCGAACGTCTGGTTCATTAGTTCGTAATGAGAGGCCGTCAGGCGGCGCATGTCAGAGTAGGTGTCGTAGGGATCGGCCATCAGGCTTGGACCATAGCCGGCCTGCACATTCATGGACTGGTTATAATTATAGGTAACCTGGGCCGCTGACAGCACTAGACCAAAGCCGTCCTCGCCCTCGGCTTCGACTTCCATAAAACCGGAAATGTTCTTGGAAATTTCACCTGCAACATAAAGTTCGCCTTCATGGATGGAGCGGATTTCAGTGGGGCCAGCGCTGCTGCCGATATAAGGGCGGGAGATCAGCGCCAAGGATATGGGGAAGTTCTTGCCGAACTGCAGATTGTCGGACAGCTTGATATCACCGACGTCACTGCCGGGAAACCGGTACCCGGCCTCTTTGAAACGCCGCCCCATAGCCGTGAGAGACGGAAAGGCTGCATGACATGAGGCGCATTGCATGTTGTGTTTACGGGCAAAGGCTGGCAGAGCCGATGCATTAGTTGAGATGAGTGCTATGGATAGAACCAGCATGCCGATGAATCCGGTTTTGAAGTTCATGAATTTTTCTCCTTTGAGGATAGATGGTTTAATTATTTTCTGTATTATTTGTCACAATGGCCTGCTACCTACCACTCCCAGTGTGTTCACAGTGGGAGTGTCGATCAGTCACGGTTGATAGCAGAAATAAACTTAGCGTCAAAAGTGAAAAGATAATATTTTTTAATATCATGTATTTTTCCTCAGTTAGTAGCTATTGAAAACAAACTAAATTGGTATGTTTTTCACATACTGGTCGAAGTCTCACAAACTCAGCACAGCATGACACTGAGAATTATCAGTTTCTAAAAAATATTTTTGGTTTTATATCTAAGAATATGGTTCACACACATACACTTGAATTTCATTCAAGTATCATTCATATTGACAAATTCTGACTAATTTAGGTTGGCTCTGGAGGGGTTCTTATTCGACACGACAATATCCTTAAGTATATTGTACGAATAATTATGCAACAAGCAGAAACACAAGCTAGACTATCAGCTAAGTTACAGAATAATAATTTTATAAACCTTAGAGCGTTTGTCCTTCAATTGTTCTAGTTATTACTTGGTTGAATTAACATTTTATGTCTAATTGTATATGTGGTAATGATGACTGTGTGTTGTGTGAAGCAGTCTTAAAAGCGGATTTGCCGCAAAGGGAGATATGTGAAATTCAGGGACTGATTAACAAAGAGACCTATAAACAAGGTGAGGTATTATTCCGAGAGGGCGATCCGTGTCACTATTTTTTTATTCTGACAATGGGACATGCAAAATTAGTTATGTCTCTGGATGATGGACGTGAACAAATCATTGGCCTTGGTGTACCTGGACGTTTGTTAGGTTTTCAGCATCTTGATGGGCAGAAGTATACCTATTCAGCTATAGCAACGGCACCTGTTTCCGTATGCAAAGTCAGATATAAACATATGTTGAAAGTACTTGAACAGCATCCCAGGACAGCAATACGCGTTATTAATGTACTCAATAGTGAGTTGCGGCAAACCCAATACATGATGAGCGTAATGGGACGGAAAACAGTAAGTGAAAAATTAGCCACTTTCATACTATCATTAATGCCAAGAAATAAATCTAATCAGAATGTGGTAGATTTACCTCTATCCCGTCTTGAAATAGCTGAAATTTTGGGCTTAAGGGAAGAAACAATATGTCGCACTATGGCCAATTTAAAACGCAAAGCAATAATCCAGACGCCACGAGGAAAAATAATTATTTTGAAACTGGAGAGGTTAAAAACTATAGCCAAAGGTGAAAGTATTAAAACTGTTCCAACACTGCTGTCCCGTTAAGAAAAAATAAAATTAGAATCTCGACACAAAAAGTCTCGACCCGAAATTGTGCCTGTTGTTGGAGCCGGGGCAGGTAGTGGTGGTGGAGTTGCCGTGTCACCACCACCACAAGCACTACCAAGCAATGCCAACATTACGAGCAATATAAAATGGTTGAAAGATTTTTTGTGCCCAAACACGGTATTTTTTTCATTTTTCTACTCCCAATAGAACTGCGCATCTACACTAAATCAACGAAGAAGCAAGGCTATTCATATGGCTCTGTGTTTTTACCCTGCTATCTTCCAGATTTTTCCTTGTACTACAATATTTCAGTGTGTGCATGTCAACAAAACACTCTCTCAAAACTGAATAGACATTTGTTATGGTAATAAGCGTGCAGCCGCAAAATCATTACCACTTCCTGTGTCCGATCTCCCACCCACAATGATCATGCCGTTAGAATCTAGCACGATATCAGCTCCGCGATCATCACCACCAAAATCAATATAAGCTATTCCGTTTGTATCAAAAGTAGTGTCCAGAGAACCATCGATGTTGTAACGGATGACGGCAAAATCGTTACCACCCTGACTATTTGATGTTCCGAGAACGATTATTCTATCGCTTGAGTCGATGACAACAGCACGGCCTCGATCATTGCCACCAATATTAGTTATTACCATTCCATTTGTTCCAAACGTGGTATCTGGTGAGCCATCATCATTGAAGCGCATCACTACAAAGTCATTGCTACCTGTTCCATTTGACCTCCCGACAATGACTATCTTGCCATTCAAATCAAATGTAATTTCTCTAGCACGATCATTCGTACCACCGAGATCGATAATTATTACACCATTGGTGCCAAACGTAGTATCTAGAGTACCATCATTGTTGTAGCGCACAATTGCAAAGTCATAGTCACTTGCGCTACCTGTTCTACCAACTACGATTACATTCCCATTCGGGTATGTAGCAACACCGGATATTCTGTCATCACCACCAAGGTCGGTAGTTACCATACCGTTTGTGTTAAAGGATGTGTCCAAGGAACCATCACTATTGTAACGTACAACCGCAAAATCATAATTAGTTCCATTGTGTGCAAAACCGGCAGCAACTATTTTTCCATTCAAATCTATAGTGATATCCATGGCAGGTTCAGCCGTATTGTTGAAATCAGTTGTTACAAACCCATTACTGTTAAAAGATGTATCAAGCGTACCGTTGCTATTGTAACGAGCAACGGCAAAATCAGAGGCTGTAACAAGTGAATCACCACCAACAAGAATCTTCCCGTTAGAATCAATAACAGCGGCACGGCCTCGATCATCAGCACCTAGGTTTGTTATTACTTTACCACTTGCTCCAAAAGTATTATCCAGCGTACCGTCAGTGTTGTAGCGTACTAAGGCAAAGTCACCACTCGCAGCAATTCTGAATTGACCAGCGACAATTATCTTATTAGTCGAATCGACAGCAACGGCTTGGCCACTATCATCAGCCCCAAGATCAGTCGTTACCATGCCAGTAGTTCCGAAGGTTGTATCTAGTGCACCAGAGCTACCACCAGACATCACGGAAACTTCGCTGGATGGAACGCTCTCACCTAGCGAATTAACAGCTGTTACAATGTAATAATATGTCGTGCCATTGGCTCGACCAGTGTGAACATACGGGGAAGTTACACCGGTAATTTGATTATCGGAAGTTGTAACACCCCCGGTGGTGTTCCAGTAAATGTTATATAACGTAGCACCGCTAACTGGATTCCAACTTACAGTTACCTGAGTATTACCTGAAGCCGCCTGAACATTTTGTGGAGCAGCGGGTAGTCCAACGGGAACTTGTGGTGTCGCCGAAACTTCGCTGGATGGCACACTCTCACCAGCAGAATTAACTGCCGTAACAATATAATAATATGCCGTGCCATTGGTTAAGCTGGCATGAACGTAAGGTGATGTTGCACCGGCGATTTGATTATCGGCGGTTGTGACACCCCCGCTAGTGTTCCAATAAATATTATACGAGGTGGTACCACTAACAGAATTCCAGCTTACGGTTACCTGACTATCAGCTGATGCCGCCTGAATATTTTGTGGCGCAGCGGGGATTGTAGTTCCACAGCCACTGCCACTGAGGCGCACACCATTGAATACAGATGTTCCCGAACATGAAAAAGTGCCATCTGTCCAGGACCAAACATCACTACCGCTAAAACTGTTACAGTCAGCAGCCACCGTTACTGTTGCCGAGCTAACAACTGTCGTCCCACCTCCTTCAGGATAAGTGCCCGACATAGATACCGTGTTACCTGAAATTGTCCCGGAAAGCACGGAACCGTCACTACCGTTAGA
>VAPK010019524.1_pt1 | contig 15724 bp, 15 predicted proteins | sample 3395031 | NCBI WGS metagenome assembly VAPK01 (sample SAMN08290443, study PRJNA428436) | hydrothermal vent metagenome | isolation source: Deep-sea hydrothermal vent chimney 1 | place: Pacific Ocean: Juan De Fuca Ridge
GCGACCAGACGCGCCAGTTGCCGATATTCTTTTGGTACTCTAAGGCGGCGGCAAAGTGTTTCGACCAGCGCCGCGCCGCGTGCTTCATGGCCGATATGTCGCGGCAGTTGATCGGCGGGAGTGGTGCCCTTGCCCAGATCATGCAGCAGGGCAGCAAAACGAACTTTGGTTTCTTTCGATAAGCGGGCGGCCTGTTCCAGCACCATCAGGGTGTGAATACCGGTATCTATTTCGGGGTGATGTTTTTCTGGCTGGGGTATGCCGAACAGGCGATCAATTTCCGGGAACAATACCGCCAGTGCGCCGCAGTCGCGCAGTACCTGAATAAATACCGCTGGCCGATCCTCATCCAGTGCGCGGCGCATTTCTGCCCATACCCGCTCAGGTACCAGTGCTGCTACCTCACCGTTGTCTACCATCTCGCGCATCAATTGCTGGGTTTCCTCGGCCACGGTGAAACCTAGTCCGGCAAAACGGGCGGCGAAACGGGCGATGCGCAGGATGCGTACTGGATCTTCGACAAAGGCGGGGGAAACGTGGCGCAGCAGACGCCGGCCGAGATCCTGCTGGCCGTCGAAAGGATCGATAATCTCACCGCTGGCAGATTCGGCCATGGCGTTAATAGTGAGATCCCGGCGCGCTAGATCCTGTTCCAGGCTGACCTCGGCTGAGGCGTGAAACTGGAAGCCGGTGTAGCCGGGGGCGGTTTTGCGTTCGGTGCGCGCCAGCGCGTATTCCTCGTGAGTCTGTGGGTGCAGGAATACTGGGAAATCTTTTCCTACCGGGCGAAAGCCAGCGTCAAGCAGGGCTTCGGGGCTGGCCCCGATCACCACCCAGTCATGATCCTTGATTGGCAGGCCAAGCAGACGATCACGCACACAGCCGCCAACCTGCCAGACTTCAAATTGCTCAGCGGGGTTCATTGTGGCGTTGTTGGCGCAGGCTATCATTGCGACGGTTCTTATTTTGATGCAGCAGGTAGGCGGGAACAATACTTTCCATGCTGCTGGGGTTAATGCCGAAATGCAGCTGTAGATCATGGTTAGCTTCTGGGCAGATACTGTCAGTCTGTAATGAGCGGAAATTATCTTTTGAGAACGGCTTGCCGGGAACGTATTCGAGCAGATTGGCCTGTAAGCGGGAGAGCGTATCCCCCAGCGGGTTAACGATGCGCCCCAGTTGCAACGTCTGGTTCACGTATTCCACAATTTCCTGCAGGCTGTAATGATAAGGTCCGCAGAGATCATAGTGCTGGCCAAAGCTGGCCTGTAGATCAAGGCTGTCAGCAAAGGCCTGAGCCACATCACCCACATAGACGGGGGCAAGTCGGCTGTAACCACAGGCTAGTGGTAAAAATAGCGGGGTAACTTTTAAGATACTGGCAAAGCGGTTGGTGAAGCTATCACCCGCGCCAAAGATCACCGAGGGTCGAAAGCAGGTCGTATCGATGTCTTTTGCCTGCATAACCAGTTGCTCGGCTTCGCCCTTGCTACGTAGATAGTGGCTGTTAGCGTTGGGATCTGCGTTCAGGGCGCTCATGTGTAGCAGGCGGTGGACGCCGCGATCTTCACAGGCATGAAGGATGTTTCGAGTTAGCTCGACATGGGCATGATGGAAGCCTTTGCCATTGTCGCGCCGCTCATTGAGGATGCCGACCAGATTGATCACCGCATCGACACCACTAAGCTGCTGACGCAGGCTAACAATGTCATGGACGTTTGCCTTGATGAGTTCGACCCCCGCGAGCATGGCTAGATCCCGGTGACGTTGAGGATGGCGGCTGAGGACGCGGATCTGGCGTCCCTGTTTCGAGAGCAGAGAAAGTAGCTGACGACCTACAAAACCGGTACCGCCCAGTAGACAGAGAGTATTTCTTATCATGGTGTTTCTGGCTCCGGCTGTAAAATACTGATGCGCGAAGTATAGAGGAAAATGTGTCTGAACAGTATTGTGGTAAATCCAGACACAACATGCAATCTGCCGTCTATACTATTCATAATTATAAATATTTTTGGATTTTTTCAGTGCTAAGGAGAGAGCATGAGTTTTAAGGTTATAAACCCGGCTACTGGGGAACAGATCAATGAGATGCCAGCCTGGAATGAGGCTGAAATTGAATCCGCGCTGGCGCAGGTTGCTGCTGCTACTCCCGCCTGGGCAGCCACACCGATGGCGGAGCGCTGTGCCTTGATGCATCAGGCCGGTGAAGTCTTGCGCCAGAATCGGGATCGCTATGCCACTATGATCACGCAGGAAATGGGCAAGTTGATCAAGGATGCGCGAGCGGAAGTAGAGAAATGCGCGGGTGTCTGTGATTTCTACGCTGAGAAAGGCCCGGAATTTCTGGCGGATGAAAAGTTGATTTCGGATGCCAGCGAAAGTTATGTCGCGCATTTGCCACTGGGCACGGTGTTGGCGGTGATGCCCTGGAATTATCCGTTCTGGCAGGTGATGCGGTTTGCCGCTCCGGCACTGGTGGCAGGCAATACCGGGCTACTCAAGCATGCCTCCAACGTCCCCGCTTCAGCCCTGGCACTGGAAGAGGTGTTCACCACGGCAGGCTTCCCTGCCGGGGTATTTCGTAGCCTGATGATTCGAGCCTCGCAGGTGCAAAAAGTCATTGAAGATCCCCGCGTGCATGCGGTGACCTTAACCGGTAGTGAGCCAGCGGGTCGGCAGGTGGCGGCCACGGCTGGAGGGGTGTTGAAAAAATGCGTGTTGGAACTGGGTGGTTCGGATGCCTTTATCGTACTCGAAGATGCCGATCTGGATGAAGCGGCAAAATGGGCGCTGGCCTCGCGTTTTCTCAATAGCGGCCAGAGCTGTATTGCCGCCAAGCGCTTTATTTTGGTCGATGCCATTGCCGAAGATTTTCTAACCCGCTTTAAGGCCGGAGTGGAAGCCCTGCAAGCGGGTGATCCAATGGACGAGGCAACCACCTTTGCACCGATGGCGCGTGAGGATTTGCGCAATGAGTTGCATGCGCAGGTAACCGAGTCGATTTCAGCGGGGGCGCTGGCGCTGACCGGCTGCCAGCCCCTGGATAGACCAGGAGCCTACTATGCTGCTTCAATTCTGGATCGGGTGGAGCCGGGTGTGGCGGCGTATCATCAGGAGTTATTTGGTCCGGTGGCGATTGTGATTCGTGCGCGGGATGAGGATGACGCCCTGCGCATTGCCAATGATACTTCCTATGGTCTGGGTGGCAGCGTCTGGACAAGAGACAGTCAGCGTGGTGCGGCACTGGCGCGGCGAGTGGAATCTGGCTGCACCTTCGTCAACGGTATGGTGAAAAGTGATCCACGCTTGCCCTTTGGCGGCATCAAGAACTCGGGCTATGGTCGTGAGCTGTCGCGTCACGGGATTCAGGAGTTTGTGAATGCCAAAACTATCTGGGTGAAATAAACCGGATCAAATGGCGTTCACCGGGATTGGAATTCTCCTGCTGCTGGGTGTAGTCGGCGGGCGGGTTATTGTTCCCGTACTGGCCTGAAATTATTATGCATATGGCGGTCGCCACATCGTTGGCGAGCATCGTTCCTACCTCACAGTCTTCTCTACGCGCGCCTCACAAAACTAAACTTCCCCGCAGCAAGCAGCAGGGAATTTAACCCATAGAGATTAAAACAGATATTCGCGCTATTTCTATCTGTGATGGGGTTGTTGTGGTTAAGCCGATAGTGATGCCAATGCAGAAAACAGTTCTGAAAATCGATGAAAATTTTTTAGATTCAGGGTATATACTTATACCTCAGTACGCTTAAGGAGTCCCCTGTATGCCAGCTAAAAGTTTGCGCTTTATGGTGTCTTATCACATTTTGCCGATGCTATTTTTGTCCAGCCTTTCATTTGCCTCGCTTGCCCATGATCATGAAACAGTCTCGCCGGGGCAGGGCAAGATTGTCGGCGGTGGTGCGCATTTTGCCTGGGTTATTTTTCATGAGTTGAAACCGGATCTGGAAAAGTTGCTGGACAGAGAGATCGATCTATACGGCAAGGATTCAGCGCTGGGTCTGGGTTGTAATGCGGGTATCAAGAATGCCATGCAAAATAGTGCGGGGCATGAGACGTTTGGCTTTGTCTGTTGTGAGCTGGCAGAAAAGGAAATCAGAGAAAAGAAGTTGAATGTGCATCCACTGGCGCAGGAGCCGTTACTGATCCTGGTAAACCAGTCTAATCCGATTGAAAATTTGAGCAGTAAGCAGGCGCGGGATATTTTTCGCGGCAAGATTCGCAACTGGTCAGAGGTGGGGGGAGATGACAAGCCCATCGTGGTCATTACTCGTCTGCATTGCAAGGCCAGGCCGGGTCACTGGAAGCGCATTTTGCCCGAGGCAAAACTGTTTCGAGAAGACAGACTGAATGTAAAGGCGGCTGATGACATGGTCAGGAAGGTCAGTGATTTTAGTGGCGCTATCGGACACACGGGTGCAACCTGGGGATTTGAGTCGAAAGATAAAATTAAGCCGATCAAGATAGATGGCTATGCGCCAACGGCAAAAAACATTAAGGCGGGAAACTATCCTTTTTATCGAACCCTGTCTGCGGTAACCATCAACAGTGCATCAACGGATGTGATGAAATTGATCAAGGAAGTTCATCATGGCGAGGCGTTTAACCGATTAGCAAAAAAATATGAACTCCTGCCCTTGAACAGTAGCAAGCACTGATACATGTTGTTCTCAAGCTATCGCGCCAAGTTACTGGTTTACACCGTCGGCATGATGGTGTTGCTCGCAGGATCCTTGATCTATACCTATAGCTATGTGCGCAATATTTTGATGGAAGAAGATAATTTCCATATCGAAAGTCTGGCGCAGATTTTCCATCGTGAGATGGAAGCAGAAAAAACAGAATACCAGCGCTATGCGGATATTGTTGCTGAAGACCTGCGCATCAAGGAATACATGTTTGTTATCGTTGGTATTGGTAGTGAATCTCAGCCACTGAATGATATCTATGAGCGTCACTTTGGTTGGCTACCCATTAATCGTTACGTGGTGGTGTCACGGGACAAAGGCGAGATACTGGTTGGTCGAGAACATGCGGATCTAGGTAAAACAGTGCTGGCGATTTTAGAGGATAACAATCGTGGCACCTTTTATACTTATGGTGACTATGGCCTGGAGTTGATTGCAGTTTCACCGATTATTTATCGCGGGCGTCGACTTGGCAGTATTGCGGTCAGCTATCTTATGAATGACGCCTGGTTACTGGAAAACAAACAGAAAAGTGGCGGCGAGTTATTTTTTACCCAGGATAATATTGTGCTGGGTTCATCGGCGGCAAAATATATAGGTCAGAGTTTTAACGTAAAAAATAATCATGTGGTGCTCGAAGACGATATCTTTTTTTCTCGCCTGATTCAGCTTTCACCGCTATATGGCAACATCCCAAAAATCTGGTTCACTTTGCCGGAAACCTCGTTACTACAACGTTTGGAAAAACACCGATTAACAACCTTGATCATTATTATGATCAGCCTGACAATTATTTTATTGTTGGGCGTGACCATTATGCGCAATTTCACCCAGCCATTGTCGCAGTTAGTTAAGCTGGCGGGAGAAGTGGCTGAGGGTAACCTGCCCCGGCTCGACAAGTCAGCAGCTAAAAATGAAATCACCGAACTATCTAATCAGTTTGCCGACATGCTACAGGCGTTACGGGAACAGCAGGAAGAAATCAAGATTGTGCATGCAGAGCTGGAGAAATCAGCTATTACCGATAGTCTGACCGGTCTCTATAATCGTCGTTATCTGAATGATATTTTTCCAAAACTTATTGCCCAGGCTGGGCGCGGCGGTCAGCAACTATATGCATTATTGATTGATCTGGACAAGTTCAAAAATATTAATGATACCTATGGTCATATTTGTGGTGATCTGTGTTTGCAGGATTTTTCTGATAGCCTCAGGCAGGTTTCACGCGCTAACGACTACCTGTTTCGGATGGGCGGAGAAGAGTTTCTGGTACTGGTATTGAGTGATGATACCAAGGGCATTGTCGCCTTGAGTGAAAAAATAAGGTTGGCAATAGAAAGTCTTGAAGTGAGTTGTAATGGTCTGCTAGTTAACTTCACTATTAGTTGCGGCATAAGTTATGCGCAGACAGGTGAATCAATAGATGAAAATCTCAACACCATGCTAAGTCTCGCGGATGCCGCACTTTACCGCGCCAAGGAAGAAGGCCGTAACCGGGTCAGGGTGGATGAGAAAATTAAGGTGTGAAACAGAGACAAGGAGAAAGATAAAAGACACAGCAGTGAGAACTGCCGTATTTCCTCCGCTGCTTACAGCGTAAGCCTAATTGTAGGTTCGACTTCAGTCGTACTGGTGCTGGTACGACTGAAGTCGAACCTACAATAATAGATAGCCCGTCCGTTTGCAGCGGGGAAATTTATTCTTTCCTCAATATCTAAACAGTCAAACGCCGGTAAATATCAGCCACTTTCAATGGCAGTTGATGCACTTCATCAATAACGGTATAGGCCGCCGATCCATACATATGTGGGAGATAGTCACGCGCCTGCTCATCGATAGTAATGCAATAAGGATGAATGCCGTCACGCCGCGCTTCAATTAATGCGCGACGCGTATCTTCGATGCCATAGTCGCCTCGATAACTATCATAGTCATCGGGTTTACCATCCGAGAGTGTAATCAGCATACGGGTGCGCGCATCGACCCGATTCAATATTTTAGTCAGGTGGCGAATAGCAAAACCCATGCGCGTATAGTCTTTGGCTTCAATGCCGCTGATGCGAGCTTTGATCTCATCATTGTAGGCTTCTGAAAATTCCTTGATACGGTAAATTTCACAACGTTTGCGCGCCATACCGGAAAAGCCGTAAATGGCATAGCGATCACCAAGGCTTTCCAGTGCCTCACAAAGTAAAATTAAGGATTCACGTTCGGCGTCGTTGATCCAGCCCTTGGTAGAACCACTCATATCAACCATAAAGATCACGGCGATGTTGCGTTCAGTCCGATGCATGCGGGTGAACAGACGTTCAGACAATTCACTCCCATCACGAGCATCGGCTAGTGCCTCGACCAGCGCGTCGATATCAATGCCATCACCGTCACTCTGGCGTTTTAGCAGTCGATCTTCATCGCGCATGGCTTCGAAGGTTTTACGTAAATGTTTAATCAGGCCGCTATGTTTTTTCAGGGTAAGATTTACAAAATCATCGTAAACGGGATCAATTGATTTTTCGCGAACTGCGCACCAGTTTTTACGATAGTGCTGACGGCGGTAATCCCATTCGTTATAGAGAGATGCACCTTCTTCGTGATAGGGGCCTTTCCAGACATCATCCGGATCTTTTTCACTATCTTCAAACAGGGCGGGATCGTATTCACCTGCTCCGGCAGGAACAAGATGTTCATCCGGTATTTCACCGAAGTCAAGAATGATGGAGGAGCTTAATGCTTTGATTTCATCGGGGGGCGCGATGGCTTGATCGTCAAGCCGAATTTCAAGCGGCATAGCGTGATCTGGGTCGGCATCGGGATTGTATTTGCTTTCCAGTTTGCCCGGCGTGGTCTTGTTCTGGTTTAGCTCATTTTCAAGTTTGGCCAGCGCCAGACGTAGCAGCGCTTTTTCTTTTTCCATGCGTTGTGTCATCACGATGTAAACCAGCTCAGGTTTAAATGCACTATGAAAACAGGACGCCGGGGGCGGTGTCAGGGTATCGAGATTATCGTGGGCAAGTTGCAGACAGTCTTCGGCGGTCTTATTTTTATCCGCCAATGTCTGTGCCAGTTGTTGCCAGCGTGGATTGAGGCGATCAGGTTCAAGCCGATTTTGAATTGCTCGCATGTTGCGATAAAGGCCGGGCAGTTCACGCGCAATGCAGGCTTGCAAACGCAGATTTTCCAGTGCCTGGTAGAGATTTAGCAGGCGATCTGGATTAGTCTGTTGTTCGAGCGCCTGCTTTAGTGACAGGGGAAAACTGGCAAAGCGTACCTGTGCCCAGAGCATCACCAGCAAACTTTTATAAAAAACAAAGTTATCTTTGGGTGTATCCAGCTGAGCAATCACCGGCGGCAGGAAGAGGGTTTGTGTGTCGGTAAAGCTATCAGGTGATTCTTTAAGTTCAAGTTTGCGCCCGGATAAACCGTGAACAAAATGCAGCAGGATAGTCGCATGTTCGTTAAAGCTGGCACCGGTGCGGCGCTCGTGACTACGTTTGATAAATTCACGCACGTCGCGAATAACCGCGAGGGCAGAATGCAGGCCTGATTGATCATAGACATCCATGGCATGCATTGCCCAGGCTTCGATAATTTGTCTGTCCATATGATCCAGCAGCGGCACGGCCTGCTCGATGAATTGCCAGGCGAGCTGAATGTTGGTGCTGGCAACACATTTTACCCAGTGCAGGATATACGCTTGTTCGGCCTGACTCAGGCTCGCCAGTGTCTGCGCGTGTGCCTCTGTTTTGAGAAAGGAAAACTCCACATCAAGATAATCATCCAGACGTAGGCGGATTTCTTCTTCACTGAGTAGGTACGGCTTCAGCCGTACCTGTTCGCCTGAATGCGAACCTACATTGTAACGGGAAGATTCATTCGACATCAGAACAGCGAGGATGAAAGCTCATCAATGGCACTGAGCATTTCGTGATCATCGGTCAGTGCCTGGGCGATGGCACAGTGGCAGGCGCTGACCGGAGAGATGCCGTCATGCATCAGGCGGGCGGCATGCACCAGCAGACGGGTGCTGGCACCTTCTTCCAGCCCACTGCCTTTGAGATTGCGGGTCATGTGGGCAAACTTTACCAGCTGTTCGGCCACGGTCATTTCAATGCCCGTTTCCTTCGCCACAATACGGGTTTCCAGGGCGGCATCGGGGTAGTCGAATTCAAGAGCGACAAAGCGCTGGCGGGTACTCTGTTTGAGATCCTTGAGCACACTCTGGTAGCCGGGATTGTAGGACACGGCCAGACAGAACTCCGCGGAGGCCTGTAATAACTCGCCCAGCTTTTCCATCGGCAGCACGCGCCGATCATCGGCCAGGGGATGAATCACCACCATAGTATCCTTGCGCGCTTCGACGATTTCATCCAGATAGCAAATAGCGCCGCTACGTACCGCACGCGCCAGGGGGCCATCGACCCAGACGGTTTCCCCGCCGCTGATTAAATAGCGCCCTACCAGATCGGAGGCGGTGAGATCGTCATGGCAGGAGACGGTGATCAGGGGGCGTTTAAGCCGCCAGGCCATGTATTCCATGAACCGGGTTTTGCCGCAGCCGGTGGGTCCTTTGAGCAGGACGGGCAGCTTCTGTTTCCAGGCGGCCTGAAAAATTGCGATCTCTTCGCCTACGGCCTGGTAAAAAGGTTCTTTTTCGATGAAATAGTCTTCAGTTGAATCTGTTTTAGTGATCATGATGCCGAAATGTTGAGTGATTAGCTGGGTTATGATTGTACTTTATTCGCGCCTCCCGGAGTATAGGCTATGACTAATCGGGTATAGGGTTAGAGGCAAGCAGGATATAAAATGCTGCTCAATTATTAGTCGTTCGCACAATTGGCGACAGGGTGAGGAAATAAATACCATGTTATATACAAGAATATTGACGTTGTTGGGCGCGATGGCGCTGCTTGCGGCCTGCGGTGGTGGCAATGTGGCGGTTAACCCGACACTGAGTTCGGCTGATGCGCAGGCGCTGGAAGTCGCGGGTCTGAATGGCATCTGGACAGGTGACTACTCGGATGGCGCAGGCAAAACCTGCACCGATGTTCAGGGGCTGATTTACAATGGCAGCGTCTATGCTATTTCTGAAAACTGCGATGTGGTTCTGACCGGCACGCTTAGCATTAGTGGCGATGTGGCTAGCATCGAGTTTGATCTATTCGCCGTTGATGGTAGCAGCAGTGGCCAGTCCAGTTTTAGCGGCAGTTATACGTTGCAAAGCCAGCTTAACGGTAGCATGAATAGTGGTGCCAGCCTGAATCTGAGTTACAACATTATTTATGAAAATGATTCAGCGATTGCATTAGTTGAAGGTACCTGGAGTGATCGGAGTATTACTATAAGAGTGGATGCGGGTGGCAATATTTCGGGTGCGGATCTCAGCAACTGCACGTATGGCGGCAACATTAGCATTATCGATGCGAACTATAATCTCTATGCGGTGAGTGTGAATGTTAATGACTTCAACGGTAGCTGTTCATCCGCAGGAAATTATCTGGGCGTGGTATCGGTGACAGACGCTGTCAATGCAAACATGACCATGCTGGTGGGTAATGATCTGAGCATTTTCTTTGCCGGACTCAGCAAGGTCGCAGGACCGAATTAGCGTTTAGTCTAGCGCTATCGCAGATAAAAAAAGCCGCCCGAAAGGGCGGCTTTTTTTATGCATGAATGTAACAAAATCTAATCAGATAATAATTTTCTCACCGGCTTTGATAGCAAAGTGCTTTTCCAGATCAAGATCGCGGATCAGCCTGTCTACTGCGGCCTGACCATGCTCAGTTTGAATTTCATTAAGGATCAGCATGGCACTGTTGCGGTTATACCCGCTGCTCAGGCCAATTTGTATACTTAATAATTCGTGTGCGCGATCAATAGTCATAAGAAAAATAAATCTTCCCGCCGCAAACGACCGGGGATCAGTTATTGTAGGTTCGACTTCAGTTGTACCAATACGACCGAAGTCGAACCTACAGAGATTAAAGCGACGTTACTTGCCTAGATTTTAAAGTCAGCCAGTTTTTTACGCACACCCACATTCTTCAAGGTCACATATTTTGGCATGCCATCCTTATAAGGCGGGTAATCTTCGCCCTTGATCAGCGGCTCCAGATAGGTGCGGCATTTAGCGGTAATACCAAAGCCATCTTTACTGATGAAGTTAGCTGGCATCATTTTCTCAACGTTGGCGACGCGAGACAGAGGCGCTTTACCCACTGTCCATTTGTACGGTTTGTTGGAAGTCCGCTTGATGGTCGGCATGATCGCATTGTCGCCCTTGATGGCGAACTGCACAGCCGCTTTGCCCATGGCATAGGCCTGATCGACGTCGGTTTTTGAAGCAATGTGACGCGCAGCGCGTTGCAGATAATCAGCAACCGCCCAGTGGTATTTCAGGCCGAGTTCTTTTTGAATCATTTCAGCAACAACTGGAGCAGCACCACCAAGTTGGCTGTGGCCGAAGGCATCTTTCAGACCGGTTTCAGCGAGGAAGCGACCGTCGGGCCAGGAAACACCCTCGGACACTACAACGGAGCAATAACCGTATTCCTTCACTTTATCTTTAACATTGGCGAGGAATTTCTTCTGGTTGAATTTGACTTCAGGGAACAGAATTATAATGGGTAGATCACAGGTATCATCCGTGGCCAGTCCCCCAGCGGCAGCAATCCAGCCTGCGTGACGACCCATGACTTCAAGCACGAAAACCTTGGTCGAGGTTTTGCACATGCTGGCAACATCGAAGCTGGCTTCGCGAGTGGACACAGCGATGTACTTGGCAACCGAGCCAAAGCCGGGGCAGTTGTCAGTAATTGGCAGATCGTTATCAACTGTCTTCGGCACATGAATGGCCTGAATCGGATAGCCCATTTTTTTCGACAGCTGGGAAATTTTATGGCAGGTATCAGCAGAATCACCACCACCGTTATAAAAGAAGTAACCGATATTATGGGCTTCGAAAACTTCGATCAAACGTTCATATTCACGCTGGTTATCTTCCAGACTTTTCAATTTAAAACGGCAGGAACCAAATGCGCCGGAAGGCGTGTGGCGTAATGCCTTAATGGCAGCAGCAGAATCTTTGCTGGTATCGATCAGATCTTCGGTCAGTGCGCCGATGATGCCGTTACGACCGGCGTAGACTTTACCAATTTTATCTTTGTGTTTGCGTGCCGTTTCAATAAGGCCACAGGCACTGGCGTTAATGACAGCGGTGACGCCGCCGGACTGCGCGTAAAACGCATTCATCGGTTTTGCTTTTACTTTTGCCTTCTTTTTCTTTACAGCCATGGAATTTCTCCCTTTCTGGTTAATTTTAAAAATGTAGGTGTCTTAATAAATCGCCGAGTAAAAAAACGAAACCTGCAAAGCAGGTTTTATTTAGAAATTAGTTATCATCGTTCATGTTTCGATCACGTTCGTGATCGGCCTGCACCTGTAATAGCGTGGTGATGCAGGTAAAAAGATCGTCATAGCGTTCACGGCCAGTACCGAACTGTTCGCGGCCACCATAAAAGAACTGACTGAAATATTCTTCGTCGCCAGTTTTTGCAAGAATGAAATGGCAATCACCGTATTCCCAGTAATGTGCGGGGCAGTCAGTCAGTTCACGATCATCAGGATAAATACGCAGCTCGACATCAACTAAATTGGTGTCTACGTTTTTGCTATAGCGTTCACGCAGGGTGTCGTGGACAAGTTTAGTTTCGTTATCGGTAAAATCAGGAATGGAGCTCATAAGGTTAGATCTTTTATATCAAGTGATTTTGCAGGCTGGCAAGGATACTCGATTAGCGCAAAAATTACTATTTTTACGCGCTATACGCTGCGGCCTGTAGGTACGGCTTCAGCCGTACAGGTTCGCCTGAAGGCGAACCTACAGAGTTAACCGCTGAACCCGAGCAGCCAGTCGATCCAGATCGCTGCGCAGGGTATCGACCTCGGCGATAAATTGTGAAAGCTCGGCGGCCTCGGGCAGCAGCTCGCTTTCCTGCTGCATAAATTCGCTGCCATCACGGCCAAGTGTGTCGAAAGCCTGTTGCCACCACTGCCCCACTTCGCGGACTACATTACCGGCCTTGTGAGCAAAAATATCGCCAGTGAGACGGGATAGCTGTTCTTCCCAGTCGAGATCCAGACCATCGAGTATCTGCCTGAAACGCTGGCCCAGCTCGACATCACCGCGAATCAGCACGTCACCGGCGAACAGGACTTCGCTGGCATCCGGGCAGTCGAGTTTGCCGCCGCCCACTTTGGCGGCCAAGGACATTTTTGCCAGCGCCAGCGGTGTGCCGGAAAGTGTGGTGTCAGCTTCACCGCCGTATTGGCTGAGTAGCTCAATGCCATCTTCGCCCGGCAACATATACAGGCTTAACAGAGGCGTGCCGGGACTGGATTCCAGTTCGATGGCGATCACCTTGCCAGTGAGCGCGGCCAGTTTTTTTTGGCTGGGCGGATCCAGCGCAATCACACGATTAAGGGCTGTTTCGATTGCGCCAGTCAGGGCGATGAAAATTTCAGCGCGCAGACTCATTCACAGCGTTCCATGAGTTCCTGCAACGACAGGTTGGCGTAGTCATCGGGATCATGCAGCACCAGAGTCCCGGCCAGTTTGTCATGTAGACCCTGTTTGCGCTTATCTATCGCCATCCATAGAAAACCCAGATAGACCGGCAGGGCGGAAAGGATATAAGCAGCTGCGCGAATGACAGCGCCGCGCCAGGAAAGTTGTTCCAGTGTTCGTGCATCCACCACCCGGCAGTCGAGCAGTATTTTTCCGGGTGTCGCACCCAGTCGTCGCCAGAGCATGATCAGAATTAAAAAAGGCAGAAGTTTGCTGAGCAGTAGATCGGCGCTGCCATAGCTCTCAAAAAAGCTGTCGGCCTCGGCTAACCAGAGAAAGTAGCCTCGACCGTAAACAAGATACAGCACCGGTGTTAGCAGTGCCGAGAGCAGCAGGTAGTCAATAAAAAAGGCCAGCAGTCTACGCCAGAAACCAGCATAGCGTATGGGCGCGATCATAATTTATAACCGCGATGCAGGGCGACAATTCCGGCGCTGAGATTATGGTAGTCGCAGCGCTCGAAGCCCGCGTCTTCCATCATCGTCTTGAGCGTGTCCTGATCGGGATGTTTACGAATGGATTCGGCGAGATAGGTGTAGCTGTCTGAATCATTGGTAATCAGTTTGCCGATTAACGGTAACAGTTTGAAGGAGTAGGCATCGTACAACGGGTTCAACGGTTTGATTACCGGCTTTGAAAATTCCAGCACCATCAACTGACCACCGGGTTTCAATACTCGCAGCATGGAACGTAAAGCCGCATCCTTATCGGTCACATTGCGCAGGCCAAAGGCCATGGTGATCAGATCAAAATGATTATCGGGAAAAGGCAGGCACTCGGCATTGGCCTGCACGTATTTTACGTTCCCGGCAATGCCGCGATCCGTCAGACGTTCCCGCCCCACCTTGATCATCGAATCATTAATATCGGCCAGCACCACTTGACCGTCCGCGCCGACCATGCGTGAGAAACGCGCAGTGAGATCGCCGGTGCCACCCGCCAGATCCAGCACCTGCTGACCTGTGCGCACGCCGCTGAGTTCGATAGTGTAACGCTTCCAGATGCGATGCACGCCGAGAGACATCAGATCATTCATGACGTCGTATTTATCCGCGACCGAATGAAACACCCCCGCAACCTTGCGAACCTTCTCCTCATAGGGAACGTCAGTAAAACCGAAGTGGGTTGTTTTATCTTTCATATTCAGAAGTGTCCACCGGCTGTCTTGTTTCGGAGCCGCAATCGTAGTAAAAACCATAAAAAGGTATGGATATTTGCACCATTATAACAATAAACCCGGCAAGTGAGGAGAAATGCGGTGAATCGCGCCGAACGTATCTATCGATTGCATGCTGAACTCAAAGCTTCCCGACGCGTTGTCAGTTTACAGACACTGATCGCCAAATTAGAGGTTTCTCGGGCAACGCTGGTGCGTGATATCGCCTATATGCGTGGTTTTATGGGAGCACCGATTAAATATGATCGCAGCGCCAATGGCTACCACTATGACCCCGCCGCCAACGACTTTGAATTGCCCGGGCTCTGGTTCAATGAATCCGAACTTTATGCCTTGCTGGCCACAGAACAACTTCTGGAAGCAGTGCAGCCCGGTTTTCTTTCGCCCTGGCTCGGGCCTCTGAAAAGCCGCATCCGCAAACTACTGGAGTACGGCGGCCATCATCGTGAGATGGTGACTTCTCGCATTCGACTCCAGCCAATGGCGCAACGTTCCGTCAGGCAGGAGCTATTTGGACTGGTGGCTGGTGCAGTATTGGAAGAGCGCAGACTGGATATCGAATATCGTGGCCGACAACGTGCTAAAACCACACAACGGCGGGTTCACCCCTATCGTCTTCTGCATTATAGAGACAACTGGTATCTGATTGCCTGGTGCGAACAGGCCGATGATTACCGTACTTTTTCACTTGATCGAATTTTGAATGTCTGTGTGCTTGAAGAGGTGCCGCAAAAAATCGATGAAAAGCAGTTACGGCGCTACATTTCCGCCAGCTTTGGTATTTTTTCGGGTGAAGCAAAACATTGGGCGGTACTGCGCTTTACCGCCCAGCGTGCCGAGTGGGTTGCGGATGAACAGTGGCATCCGGATCAAATTGGCCAATGGAAAGGCGGCCAATACGAATTGCAGATCCCCTACTCCGATGAGCGTGAACTGCTAATGGAAATACTCAAATACGGTTCTGATGTGGAAGTTATTGCTCCAAAAGCACTACGCCAAAAAGCCGTGCAATCTTTGCAGCAAGCTCTACAGAAATATCAGACAGAAAAATAAAGACGCAGGTTGCGGCTGAGCAAAGCGAAGCCCAACAATCTATTTCCAGACAGGCCGATGGAATGAAAATGACATTATTTCACCTAAATTTCCCACAGGCTCACTCTCTGAGCCAGCGGCTGTGATACAAAAGAGGGAAGTCAAAAAAAGGAACGTTCAGCATGTCACGCC